>Ga0209367_1008496_pt1 | contig 14035 bp, 6 predicted proteins | sample WorMetLIZISLAND2_FD_187412 | JGI IMG/M metagenome (GOLD analysis project Ga0209367, IMG submission 187412) | Marine gutless worms symbiont microbial communities from Max Planck institute for Marine Microbiology, Germany - Olavius geniculatus... ... | reverse complement strand
ATTCAGTTCTTTTTAGTTTATGTGCTAGATTAAACTGACAGTGTGTTTGTCAGTTTTTGAGTGCAAATTTTTCATTGTATTGTATTGTATTGTATTGTGGCGAAGTGATTGGTATCACCGATCGGTGAATTATGTCAGAAGGTTAGTTTCACCGATCGGTGGTTCTAACCTCCTAGGCCAGTGTTTTTCAACCTTTTTGTTGCCGCGGAACCCTACACAAGCGTGAAGGTCATTCACGGAACCCCATGCATTGATCCGTGAGTCCAGCGACGTATGCGAGGATGAAGCTACAGGGTGTCTACGGACTCATTTCCCTAGCAGGGCACTGAGGGCAGGGCCGTCATGAAAACAACAAAAAAGACAAAGATGACCAATATAAAATTCGACCACATTAGTAGGCACTGCAGTTGATTATTGCCAGTAGACCTTATGCTAAACTGCATTCTTAATTTTACCCATTGCTGCAGAATAAGCTGATTAAAGGTGTTTCGTTTAAGTTTGTGTGATATGTGCACAATAAGTAACATTTTGTGACTGTATATGGACTGTGCATGTGCATGGTAAACATAATCATTGGTTTCACCTTGCTGTGGAAATTGTACCAACTTTAGTATCACAGTATCAGTAATTCAGTATCAGTATCCAGCTATCCATATGCTGAAATCATCAGCAGAGCTGCAAGACTTGCAAGTGGATAATGAGGTACTGTAGTAACTTATTGTATTTTTGATGTTAAGTTTTTTTTTGTTTTTACAGTGTAAGGAGAAATGACAGTTTTTTGTTAATATCTTTATATTGGGTCAAAGTAGCAGATCCATTTTCAGTTTCTTTGACAGTCTTTCCCCATTGGGACCATTGTTGCATTCCAAATGTGTTCTGTTGTGACACCAAGGGACTGGCTGACAGTTTTCTAGTTGACATAATTGATCTTTGTGGTGCGGCAATCTTGTGTTTGTCATAAAGTTGGCAGAGCTGAGTGATGGTGTGGAAGTCTGTGCTTTTTGTTACCGGAGTGTCTGCTGCTGCTGTTGCTTACTGGCTGTACACCCCGTTGCCTGATGGTTACTCGTGTGAATCTGTTATGAAGATACAGATGTTTTTTGCTGTTGGAAAATTTATCCATTTGCTGGTTAGTGTGCTGTTAGATTTTTGTCTAATACGTGCAAATTAGTGGATACTGTTTTGCAGTCTGTTCATTGACGAATCAAATGCATTTAATTGTCATTGTCTTTGATCAGTTTTGGTTACACTTTACAGAGAAACGTTCAATGTCTGTTTGCTTGTTTTATTTTTTAGCAGTTAAAGTATGTGCATATGACACCATTAAGTTACTTATCTTACCATTCTGGCTAAACCTATTGACCTACACATGATCAAGTAATCCTCAAGGATTTTCCGCAAGAAAATGAAGACTACAGCACAATGATTGATGCAGTTAAGACCGCATATTTTGCTGTTTGTAACAGGTGTTTGAACCATATCAGTGTTGGTGGTGTGATGCTGTATGATTGTTTCAAGTCTCTGATATCACTAAGGTTTAGTTCTGGTGTCTGAACCACAAACATTAAGATATAAATTGCCATGGCAAAGAAATCTGAATACAAATACAGAAACATTATTTTTTTTATTACAGTTTGAAATAATCATAACCTTGGTCTAGGAAATTTGTATTTGAGCTGAACAGTAAACTTTAGTTTCTAGTATCTGAAATTTGGGGCTATCAGTGCTGATTTTTGTCTAGCCATCTGGTAAAATGATGAAGACATATTGTAGTTTCAGAAATCCTCAGGAAAAGGACTGTTATTATTGTTTAATTTATTAACTGCTGATGTTGTTTTAGGCTGCTGCTGGATCTTTTCTGGGTTTTGGTGATCATTTGACGTTAACGAAGCAAATTTCAGAACCTATGATAAAACGCATGCGTGTTACTGATCCTCAGGTTCAGGTATTCCAAATTTTTTTATTAGTACTGTACGATACCTACAAAGTATGGTGTATGCTATGAAATTTTTTTGTTCATGCTGTCTCTCTGTTATTCTCAGTACTGCTAAAACATAACTTTGTCATAGAATTTACAGTTTTTACACACGATAGCAGAATGCTTCGTGCATCTTAGCCATGGCTTGGGCGTCTGTTCGTCTGTCTGTTCGTTCGTCCGTCACGCTGCTGTATTGTGTCAAAACGTTGCAAGCTAGGACTACGAAATCTTCACCGTGGCTGCCTCAAGGTCTCTAGTTTTTTGTGGCAAAATTTCGTGCCTCTGGGTGTTTGGGTTCCCCTTGAATGGCCTACTTTGTGCTGATGTGCCATTAAGAAACTACTCACTCACCTTTGAATGAGGGCATCAAAGAGGGGTATGCCCCTAATAAGACGTTGTTTTGCCGTTATTGTGTTAGTGAAAACAATTGCAGATAGGTACAGACATGCTGCTTATTATAACAAGCACTGGTGACAGGCTTTTTAGATTTATCAACATCAATGTCCTTGAACGACCTTGAACCTTCCCTCCCCCAAATAGTGGTTTTTAGTGAATTTTTCGCAATTTTTGGATGCAGCGCACATTTCAACACTGAATTGCGACGAAATGGCTGGAGATAGACCAAGACAACCTGTGTATGAAATTTTCAGCACTAAACGTAGATTTCAGCAGCCTAAGTGATGAGCCTCTAGGTTTAAGGAGGCCAGCGCAGACGGGCATTAAAACAGCTACCCCCCTGAAAAGTGGTTATTTTACCGCTATCGGCTCGTGTAGTGTGAAAACGGTTGCAGATAGGCACAGATATGCTGCTTATCATAACAAGCAATAGTGACAAGCTTTTTATTAGTTTCAACGTCGATGACTTTGAATGACCTTGAACCTCCAAAATAGCGGTTTTTGTTGATTTTTTGGCAATTTCTGGCTGTGTCACACATTTTAAGAGTGAATTGCATCGAAATGGCTGGATGTGGACCTGGACAACCTGCATATGACATTTTTAGCACAGAACGTACATTTTAAGAATCTAAGTTTTGATCTCTTAAATTCGAGGAGTCTTCCTCACGGAGGCCTCAAATTTAAGTACTCTTTCAAGATGCATTAATATCTTATTGCTAGGGACAGTAGAAAATCACGGCAAAAAATTCCAAAAACACCGTGGCAAACTTTGGTGAAAATGGCAAAAATCATGGCATTATATTACTGGCTCAAAAACCATTATAAAGTCTATAAAATTCAATATCTAGCATTGACGACTATCATTACATGCAAAGTTTTCATACGTAAAATTTTGTTGCTGCAGAGCATTAAAATACAAATTTCTATGGCTACGTCAGGGTCACATATTGAGCCAGTAAGTAACAAAGCATACAGACTTTTCTAGGAGTAGCTAAATTAAATATTTTTGTTTAAAATCACACCATTTTGTTGATTAAAAACGAAAAATTATTGTAAAAATGTAAAAAAAAATGGTAAAATCACGGTACTTTTGCTAGAACACGGCATTTTGGCTAAGGTTGTTAAGACTGTCTATTCATTTTGACCGATTAACCATGAACACAAGGATTGGTTAACCGATTAACCATGGTTATAAGCTCTTTGCTTACTAACGGGTGCCGCATCAAGTTTGCTAATCAGTGGTTGAAAAGAACAGACTGTTGGATCACGCGGCACACCAGCTGGTTGGCCATGCAGAATGAAGCACTATTGTTAGGTAAACGTCTAGACAGCAGTTAGCATGGCGGGCAACACCACAACATCACGAGCGACGTCGCGTCGGTTATCACCATGCCTGGCGATTTCCCCTGATGCAGGTGCCTTGCAGTGAACGTTACTGGCACCAGGAAGCACACACGATTGTGTGACGGCTTTTATACCTCATTATGCGGCCTTCAGTGATTCGGCTGACGGTACATGGCAAGAAAGTGGGTAGCCGTTGCGATCGTACCACCACAGCTACGTGGGAAAGGCACTACAGTGAACTGCAATTGGAAGAATGACGTAGGCAATAAATAGTTTGGTAGATTTAGCTGTAATAAAATACTGCTGGTTTTGGCTGTTGTATATCAATCAGTCATCAACCATTAATTGACTACTGCAAACACAATCTGTGGTACTCCACCAGTACAACGTTAATGCAACAGACATAAAAGAAGCACGTGAGTCGTAGCATAACCTGCACTGGATGCCTTACGGTGTCTGTCCAGGCATGTGCCCAGTTGTCCACTGAGTGGGGGGTGGAGGGAAGGGCAGGGCAGAGCAAGCCATGTCTGCACGGCGTGTGGATGTTCGTGAGGTCAAAACTTTCCCACAGTATTACTGTTTGTACACAGTGTGATTACTAGATGCCTAGTTAGGCTATTTACAAAAACTTCAACGACAGTTTCCGGCCGGTCTTGGCTTCAGGATCGGTTAATCGGTTAACCGTTAACGACCCTAATTTTGGCAAAATCACGGCATTTTACGAAAATCATGGCTTCCATGATTTCCTTTTTTCCGTGATTTTCTATTGTCCCTACTTATTGCTGTACACCGATTGCTGAGGTGGCAGGACTACTGCTATCGCACGTCACGTGAGCTTTGCTCAAATTACTTGTTAGATAAGTAATTATAGTTTTCTGAGATATCTATATTTTATTATTTTTTCTCAGTGAGAAAAATTCTTTTGGTTTGAAGAATTTTATAGATTCATTTATTATTGTTTGTAGCATAGTTTTAATTTGTGACTCAAATCTTTAAAACTTTTACAATAGAAAGCAAGTTGAAAGAACATTCCTCTCATGCCACAGAGGAAGTTATAATATAGTTTACAATCCTTACCGGACTACTGGTTGTGCGGTATGTCGCTTTACATGACTTTGTGGGAAAGCACCATTCCAAGACCTCAAACTGTGAAATACTTGGTAATGAAATGATGTCTTTGTACATCTACAAGCAGTGACAGCTATGTGTAGGAAACAGATTTGCTGTTTGATGGGGTCCCTGTGAGGTTGTATGAACCGGTGGGTCGCTCTGGCGTACTGACTGGGGTTATCAGCTACCATGGAGGTGGATGGATATCTGGCAGTCTCGGTAGGTACAGATGTTCCTCGCATATTATGCATGTCGTTTTTTTGCATTTTCTTGTCGGTTGATCAGCATTTTTGAGTCTTTTTTATTTTTTTGTGATGCTAGCTTACATAGTAAGTAATTAATGATTAATGATTATGATAGCTACACACATAGCAAGAGCTGAAGTTATTTGGTAATATGCAGCATTACTTTGGTGACCACAACTTGCAGTGCAAGTGTTTACTGGGATTTTGAATTTCCAAATTCTCCTTTTCATGGCAGAACCAGGGCTTAGGTAATTTTGGTTACTACAATGTTACTTTGTTCCTGCAAATGGCATGTTATTCCATCCAAGTACAGTACCCAAGTGTTACAGATGGAGAACAATGGGTCTCGTAACATTAATAACAAAAGGCTAAATTTTTGTGAATTACATTGCTTTAAATCACAAGTGTTAAACACAGTCGAGAAGACCACATATTTTATTATGTAGGCCTATTAATCATTGATTTTTTTGTTATCGAGTGCAGTGTAGCAGTAAACTGCTAGTATTTTGGTAATACCACAGAACTGTGCTGTGTTTTGGTTTGTAGATTTGGGCTCCAGTATCATGCAGAGGATTTGCAAAGAAACCAACTCTGTTGTTGTCAGTGTGGAGTGAGTGTACTAATAAGTTTTCCCCTGAATAATTTTGTATCAGGTTTTTACAACATAAAATGTGGCACATTTACCTGATTTTAGGTAGGCTAAATTTTTGCGCCTGTGTTGCATATTACCTATAGTCTGTATGTCGTTAAAAAGTATCAAAGTTGATTGGTAGGAATTGGAATTAACACAGTACTAAAAGGATGTTTTTTTTGACAGAATGTACATTGAAAAATTTTTAGGATTTCTCATATACAGATTAAACGTCTCTTGTGGTGCAATTTTTAGCTTAAGTTTGGTCTAAGTCCAGATTTGATTTAGTCCCAGAGTCTGTCTGTTGACTTTTGGTATTTTTGCTGTGTGGTAATAAAGTAAATGAAGATGCATATATCTACAGTTTTGCATTCCATTTGTGCACCTTAGCAGTAATTATTGTATGTGATATAATAGTGAGCAAACAGTTAACGTGCTGAACTCATTTGTTTTTCAGTTACCGACTTGCACCGGATTTCATCTTCCCTGCAGCATTTGAAGACTGTGTGAAGGCAACAAAATATTTTCTTTCAAATGCTGCAAAATTTCACGTCAACCCTCATAGAATCACTGTTTTTGGTAAATTTTGCAGTATTTCATTTGTTTGAGAGTTAAAAGTATTTCTGCTTATTTTTTCATTTCTAGCACATTTGTTTTACTGGGTAATATTTATTGGGCAGTGTACTGTGAGTTATCGCAATATAATTTTCTCTTTTTATGTAATGTCTTAAGTTTTGCAGTGGAAAAAAGTAATGTGTTTGCAACTGTGTTTGCTGTGTTTCCAGCATCCTGAGAGGTTATTTTCATTTTTCACTTATCATTATACTTATTGTTAGTGAAGTCTGCTATTTTAATTCTGATTTCTATCCAGCATAATTAATCGTACAGTCTGAATATGGCTTTTCATATCTGATCTTTTTTAAGACCATGACCACACCTTTTAAGATCACACTTCAGACCACGTTCTTTGTTTTGGCACAACTCCATTGCTGACTGCTGTTTACAAAGGCCAAGAATGCGAGATTGTACTCTGTAGGTCAGAGTGCCGGTGGTAACTTGGCAGCTGCTGTTGCACTGAAACTGCGAGATGATAAATTTCAGCCAGTTATCAAGATGCAGGTGCTTGCCAACCCGATTACGCAGGGCCTTGACTTTATGCTGCCTTCAATGATGCAGAATGAAGATGCACCGATGCTGAAGCGGAAGGATATGGCTAGGTGTGTCAGTATGTACTTGCTAGGCAGCGATGACAGGCTCAAAGCTTTTCAGAACAACGAGCATGTTTCGCCGGCCGTCAAGCAGATGAAAGTGCCATACATAGATGTGAGCCAGTTGCCGAGCAAGTATCTTGTCGGCTATGAGAGGCCGAGTGTTGAGACTGGAAATGAGACGATGTGGAATGAGTTGAAACACAAACTACTCAACCCGTACTTTTCACCACTCATTGCACAACATCTCAATGGTCTGCCGCTTACTTATTTATTCACCGCGGAGCATGACCCACTTCGAGATGAGGGAATTCTTTACGCTAACCGGCTGCGAAATTCCGGCATAAAGGTTGAGTATGCACATTCAGAAATTGGTCTTCATGGAATTTGGGCTTTGCATAACATGATTTCAGAGGCAGACGAGATGTTTCAGGAGGTGCTGAAATTCATGTCTGATAATCTCTAACCCATTTAAATGTCCATGGCCACGGTCAAACTCATTTGTGAAATTTATGTAGACCTCAATTAGACATTTCACCTTGTATATATAATATGCTGATTTATGCTTCATAAATGTATGAAATTTATGTCTGAATATAACGAAAAATGGCATTACGTTACGTTATGCTGAAAAATCTGATGTTGGCAAGTGGCGGGAAATGACATCAGCTGTTGAACACAGTCAGTGTTTACCAATTAATTTTAATATTTTTAATGACAAAAAATACTCTGTCGCAACACAACTGCAGCAGTATATAGGTAGAAAATGTTATTTTATAATGCTTATGTTTCTATACATATTTTATATTGATGACCTGTTCAGCCGCTGATGTCATCAGCTTGTCAACGTGGCGGTTTGTTTTCTACGGCGTTTTCCTAGATCGTCGATTTCAAATGTAAGTTTATCTGTGTTGACATAACGCTCTTCGCCAATATTACTGTCAAAAGTGTCAGAAAGTTATGCAGTTTTAGGAAAATGGATAAAATATATATGTTAATTTTGGTGTCCATGGACCTTTAAATGTTGATGAGTGCAAGATAACAAAGATGAGGATTACAAGTACCGTTTGTTTGAATTTTTTTAGCTGACTGTGCTAATGTTTTCACTTATGGTACGACGTGTTGTCTGTCTGTCTGTAACATTGGATGCTTCTGGTGTTAGTTGTTCATATATTTTGTACTATTGCATCATGTTTTCGGTTGCACTGCACATTTATCACATATATGTAGTGTACGATTTTGGAGATTTTGCTGCTGTAGTTGCGTGGCTATTTCATGTGCATATTAGTTGTGTGCCTTCATAGTGTGCCAAAATGTGCTAAATGTTTGTGGCAGAGGCGTAGCATGTCTGGATGATTTTCCGAAAGTTGTTACGTTACAGTATAACACCTTGGGATCAAACCCATAGTTGCGCTGTTTAGTTTCCATTTTTTTGTTATGTGCATTTGTCACATGCTTTTAATAAAAAAACTGTTACTGTTACTGTTATTATGGGCTGTGGCATGTTTTGCATTATGGCTAATTTTGTTAAGTGTTACTACACAGTGTCTGCAACCAGGCATATGGTGCCTTTGTGGTACTTTTAATGGTAAGTGATTAATTAACGACATGATATTCATCAAATGTTTAGAGTATGGTGTTGAATCTCAGTAAAGGTAACAGTTGTTATGTTGTGAAATGAAAATGCTTTTTACTCATTGATGCAAAGCTGAGGCAGCTTTTCTCCTGTGTTTCGATTGATGAAATTACTGTAACAGTTGTTATTTTGGTGTATTAAGTTGCTGCATCATTATTTCTTTGTCATATTAATCGTGTTTTTAGTATAGCTATAAGTTTGCTTTTGGCGTATTTATTTTTTGGTCAAAACATTTTTTTTGATAAAGCATATTGGCTTAGTTATTGGAAATACACTGTTATATCTGATTTTTATTTTGTTTCAAGTCACTTTTTTATAATAATTTTATTATTTATAAATGTGATTGTTAAGTGTAATGGCATATTTTCTACTTTTTTGTGTATTTTCTTCTGAATGCTTTTAGTTTTCCTATTGCTAGCATTATGCGTGTTAGATTTGTTTCATATTTGTAATGTTATACTTAATATTATACTATGACATGAATGTTTTTTCGTGTTTTTGATTAATTTTTTTGTGGTATTTTTGCTTATAAAATTAGTGAGATTGCGATATATTCCTGCTTTATACAGCTTGTTACCTCAGTTAGTGCTTGCAGTTGCAGGATCTGTGATTAAGCTTATAGATTATTATTCATTTAGTATCCTTATAGTAGCCCTATTATTTTATTTACTTCATAAGATGCAGTAGCGGTAGGGAGTAAATGTGATTGTCAAGGTGCGACATACAGTGCACACAGCAAGTACTCTTCTACAACTGAACAATTTTCATTAAACAGCTAAAATGATTTTTTTGGAATGAGTTGAAACACAAACTACTCAACCCGTACTTTTCACCACTCATTGCACAACGTCTCGACAGTCTGCCGCTTACTTATATTTTTACTTCAGGATACGATCCTGTACGAGGTCATGGATTTCTCTATGCTAACTGTCTACAGAATTCTGGTGTAAAAGTTGAACATGCACATTCGGACGTCGGCATCCACGGATTTTTGTTCTTTCATGACAGTTGCCCACAAGCAGACCGTAGCTTCCAGGAAATAACTAAGTTAATTGCTATTCATCTGTATAAATATTAACAACTGTTAGCAAATGGCTATTGTTAAAGTTTCTCTTAGTTTCAGTTTTGATATTTTGTGGTCAACATTCAGTGCACTGTGTTGGTTTAGTGACAATAATGGCATTCGGCTTCCAAAAGTCTTGCTCCAACATTGCCCTACCTTAAGCTTGCTTTTGGGGATGCAACCAAACGTTTAGTACAGTATACTGGATAAATCAGCTCATTGCAGAGGAAATGCGAGTAATGATAATGGTTTTCATTAGCAGTTTAGCACACAGTCTGTTGATGTAGTATGTATCAAGATAGCATGTTAATTATGTCGTTATTTTTACAGTTATTTGCAGTTGTCTGTTGCATGATGAGGTGTCTTTTAAAGCAATTTTTTTTCTACGGGGATATGTAGGGGTCACTTTGTATTTGAGTGCAGGCACACTGCCAGAGGTAAGACGTAGATAGGATGAATGTTCCATGCTGGAATGCAAAAAATGCCTAAAATTCTGTGGAATATGTTGTTTTTGAAAAACTGTGTTGTTTTTTCATTTAGAAAAAAACAGTATCCTCGGTTCCCCTTTTGTGCCAGAAATTCTGGCTATATGCCTGCTAGTGTGTATTGCTACTACTGCTTACTTGCTGTGCATGTCATTGTCTATTGCTAGTTACTGATATTTAGTATAAGCTACATGCACCGACTACTGCGGCTAACCAGTGCGAGATAGGGCCTAAGTTGCTATTGATCACTGATAGTAAGTCGCATATTGGCTTTCAAATGACATGAAAATAATTCACTTTGAATGACCTTGAAGCTCAGTACTGCAACAGGAACTGCATAGGCTGCAGCATGGCATTTTTATTGTGAGAAATATTTGCAAAACCTGTGTCCGATATTTTCCTCGTTTATTTAGTCAGTAGCTGTTTGTATCACCTGGCAAGATGACCACGTGCATGTAACAGCAGCGAATAGTGATGCATGTAACAGTAGCTATTTATATCGCTTGGCGAAATGCCCATGTGCGATGTAACATAGCACGTATGGAACTGTCTCACCTCTGACAAATCACTTTCTCCCGTAACTGAAAATTGGAGGCTGGGCTTTGGATGTAGGCAGTACAGTTGGCTTTTCCTAGCGATAGCTGGGCTTCTTGTATACAAAATTCTGCCTTCTGTACAACATTGAACATCATGTTGCAATTTACAAATACAGTCAGCTGCAGGAAGACTGCAGCTAATTCACCTTTCAGCTGCAAGCACAAACAATAAAATTCTGTTTTCTGTACAGCAATTAATATCGTTTGAGGATAAAGCAGTCCTGGAGCAATCATTAACAGTACACAGAAAGATATGCTTACAATATACAGTAAGTTAACATTACAGCATTACAATTTTTTTTGTTTAACACCGAAGAGATCGTGCTTGTTAACATTGTTTACAGCTTGCCGATATCTTCATCCATTCCAGTGATATTTGCACTCAAATCCGAAAGTTTTCCTAAATCAATGCCAAATTTTGGACGTTTTTACCCTTACAAATTTTAAGGGGGCGGTGCCCCCAAACCTTGTACCCAACTGATCATGCCTAAACAGCGGCAAGTCACGTGCCAAAGTTTCATTGGGCTACTTCCCCTACCCCCGAAGTTAGAGGAGCTCATTTACTAAATTTTAAGCCAATTTTTGACCCCCTTTGAAAACAATTGTAGGGGAACCCTGTCCACGGTGGGGAGTGCACTAGTAAGACTTTGTCATTCTTTAGCGTGTGTAAAAATTTGCGGGTGCAGCACTCCCTAGGGGCCGAAATATGGTCTTCCGAAAAATTTGATTTGCGTGGGTATGATTCCACATCGAGATCTGCGTAATTAGTGGACCAAAGTTCACCAGACTTTTCGCCAAACACGGGAGGAATTGCAGTCGATGAAGTATTTGTCCGACTTTGAATATCTTTATCCATTCCGGAGATATTCACCACCGAAGTTTGAAGTCGTCTGAAATCGCGCCAAATTTTGCATGTTTTTGGACCCTAAAATTTTTTGTGGAGATCCCCCCCGAAATATTTGGACCAGGATTATAAAATCAAACACACTTCCAATCACACTACAAAATTTTGCAGCAATTGGCTGACGGAGCTCAGAGATCTTGCGAGGAAAAAAAAGAAAAAATGAATGCCAGCAAAACATAAGTCCGCTCTGAAAACTATCGTTTCTGGGTAGACTAATTAATGTCGGCAGTGTTTGAAAGTCCTTGAATTTCATTTCATGACTCCTGTGGGAACCCTGCAATGCTCGGTGAACAGTCTATGTACACATCACCAACTTAAAGTGATAACTTTGTGAACAATGTACACAATAGCTTACACTGTATAAACTATTGCACAAGACAATCACACCAAGTACTGTCTGTTCATAAATAAAATAATCAACACAGTCAAGAGATGTTACGCAAACATTAACTAAGCACAATCAGTATACTTAAAATGCTGTTCTCCATTTCTTGCCACCAAACTGAATGGAAACTTTTTCAAAAAGCTGTCACATCCCAGAATTTGCTACAACCCTAGGCCAGGCTCACATATTGCCACTCTCAAGACAAGCTTCTGAACATAGTACTGCAGACACTGGCAGCCAGAAAGTCACTAAAGTACGATATGGTCTTGAATATGCACACGCATAAGATAAACTTCTATAGTGTACTTAAGCACTAAAACACTCAAACCTAACAAGAATCAAAAACCTCAGCCAAGAAAGCACATGCAATATGCCACTTTGCCTTGTAGAAATCACTCAAAATGATATACTGCACAAAGTAAGCAAAGCAGTACATCTTGAGAGTAATACATAATGCAAAAATCAATCTTCTGACACAAACTTCAAATGGCAAAATTAACATAACCACTGCTACAAGTACGCATTCTGCATGATATGAGAATGCATAATGTATGCTCTGCATATAGCCGATACAAGAAATTAGCAAAAAAGTACAAATGAAAATAAACTAAGCAAAAATGCAAGGGCAACCAGGTTCTATCCCAGAAACTTTCACACACTACCAGCGGTGACATGGGTCAACAAAGTAGGAGGGACAGAAAATTGCAATTTTTTGACAGACAACCTCAAATTTACAACAGGTGCTCCAAATTTGAATTCTGCCCCTAAATTCCCTCCAAAATGGGTGATTTTTTAAACCAAATTTTGTATTTTGGATGAAAATTTTCTGACAGAAAATAATCTGGGAGATGGGTAGGGAGGGTTGTCCCCTCTGTGCCACAATCCAACCAGTACCACACACTGCGTACTGGTAGATTTAACGAGTGATACAACATGAACCTGTAAATAAAACACAACAGAATTTATCACGACCTGCAAACTGATAATAAAAACGGAAAAATCATTCCAAAGTCAACCACCAAGATGATTAATAACTTACAAACTGATATCTAAATGTGAAAAAGACCTTCACAAAATTCAACCGATAATATGACATGGCTTGGTCTCCATACTATCACTATTATTATATTATTATACTGAGTTTATAATGCACGTTAGGTCTTTCACAACGTGAAGAATCTCAAGTGCGGATAAGGTCACCTGTCAGTGGAGGAACGCACGACTGTATAGAGCAGTTTTAAGCCTAGATTTGAATGTATCAGTAGATACAGTTATGTCAGAAATAACAGTTTCAAGCAGATTATTCCAGATTGTGGGTGAAGCATGGCAGAAAGCATTCCTAGAAAAGTTAAGAACTGCTGGACTGTACTGCAGGATGATGGCACCACAAGGTCATAGCTGTCTTGTAGTTTCGTAGAGACAAATGAGTTCTGACAAATACTGCGGTTGCCGAATTGTCAGGGCTTTGTAAGTCAGCAATGCGATTTTGTATTCAATCCTGTAACGGACAGGAAGCCAGTATAGGTCAGCGAGTACCGGAGTAATGTGATCACGCCGATGCGTTTTTGAGACCACCCTGGCTAGCGTATTTTGGACACGCTGGAGTTTGTCGATGTTCATGGACGAAGAACCACATAGGACTGCATTGCAGTAGTCGAGTCTTCCGGCAACCATGGCACAAGCGACGGTCCTAGCAGTGTCATCAGATAGCAGTTTACGTATATGACGAAGAGCTTTGATATGATAATATGATGACTTGCAAATCTTGTTTACATGCTGGTTGAAGGAGATTGTACTGTCAATGAGAACACCAAGACTTGACACAGTCAGATGTCTTAATGTAGACCGTTCCAGTATCAAGTGTGTCGATCTGCTGCCCAGCCCGCTGACATGAGGTTGTGCCGAGTACAACTGCTTCAGTCTTTTCGGGATTCAGGCACAGTCCGTTACAATCCAGCCAGTGGTGAAGTGCTTGGATGCACTGTGTTAAAGCTGGCAAGCTTCCATCTTTCAGTGCCGCGTACAACTGTGTGTCATCAGCGTACTGTGCGTGG
>Ga0209367_1008495_pt1 | contig 14036 bp, 9 predicted proteins | sample WorMetLIZISLAND2_FD_187412 | JGI IMG/M metagenome (GOLD analysis project Ga0209367, IMG submission 187412) | Marine gutless worms symbiont microbial communities from Max Planck institute for Marine Microbiology, Germany - Olavius geniculatus... ... | reverse complement strand
ATCCCCCAAAAAACAATCAACATCAACCTCATAATCGTGCTTGAGCCATCGAATGGTCAAAGGTAAACGACACCAGGGTCCAGTCCTCAGCATGTTACACATTACACGAACGCAGTACATAAATGTTGTCTCTTTGGCCCTTTTCTTTGCCAAATGACGAAGACGGCGTGAGACTTTTGGCTTTGTCCATGCCCATTCAAACTACAAAAAAACATACAATATTACCAACAGCAAGTGCTATATAAGGCTTATTAAATTTTATAAACACACATTCCATAGAAAAAATGGTATTCATGAAATAATTCTCTAACAAAAACTAGATCGTCAACCCTTCCCCAAAGCTAAGCACTGCCGGCAGGCCATGACTAGAAATTGCAATCCCAGAATCCTGAATCCCGGGATCCCAGAATTTTTCACCAATCACGAATCCCGGGATTGGCAGCATCCCAATACCGGGATTTTGGGACAAAAATGAGTTCAAATTTTACTTTTTTAAATGATAGAAATAAAAATTTTAGCCATCTGATGAATAAAATATTTTATGTGCGCACATACTTCTCCGTTCTGTGCACTGTAATTTGTATTTTTGCAGTCACTGTCACTCCCTACAGTTCGGATACATATTTTTCGTAGGGGCCTATACTACATCCTATGTATGAAATATGTCATTTGGGGATAACAAAATGGTGACCAACCTGTAAGCGTAATCCCAAAACGGGATCCCAGGATTATAAATTTTTCAATCCTGAATCGAGAGACTGAGAATTCAATCCCGGGACTGCAATCACCAGCGATGACTGTGCAACATTCCATGAATCCAGGCCAACTGGAAATAAAGGAAATACAGGAAATAAACGACTGCTAACATTACCAAGCAAATGCATTCAGTATGTTTGTTGCACAGGCTCTGATCATTGTTAAACGCATAACCAACACAAGAAAAAACCACGTGAGCTGACCTTTGACCTTGATATTCAGCAGGCTTCTACAGTTTGTCAAGACATATGTCCGTACAAAATTTCATCAAGCTAAGTGAGTGGTTCATGAATTATCATGGTAACTGAGCATGATGCTAAAAAGTCTGCATCAGTGTACATGAACAAATGTTTTTAAATGAACTGTGCAAAATACAATACATGCAATAACGTCTTATTACATTTGATGCATATATTTGCAAAGCTTCAGCAGCATTAATACATTCTCAGAAAGATGATAATATCACTTACATGTTAAAATTCAAAAACAAACAATTTACAAATGTAACAAAAATACACTCAGGTTGTATACCTTACCCGCAAAGCAGATATCATGTTAGGAAATCCATGTACAATCAGTACCATCTCCCTAAAATTAAACACATCATCACGTAACAAGTATTTTAACAATAAAAAAAATAAAACTAAGTTAATTAATGTACATGATGTTGAATGCTGACAGTTAGACATCTTACAAAGACTTGACAAATAGTCTGAAGAAGGAGATAAAAAGTTCTGGCCTCTCCCAGGAAGATGCACACATTTGAAACGAACACTATCGTAGTACAAAAATTGTCATAAGCAAGCAAATGCATGCTATAACTAGCTATTGCTACAATACAATAAACACATAAAAAGTTCTCCAAACAGGCCCAGAACAATCTAACAAGCAAAATGTGTCAAATGTTTCGCAAGATCTAAGACTTTATACTCCCCCAAGATCTCATAAAAATTCAACCACATCTTGGTTCTAAAATCCTGCACACAAACAGTCGGCCCAAGAAGCATTCTGGCGGAGGTAACACTAATATCATCAAAACAGAAAAATCAAGTCAATGTTATCCACTCACCACGGTCCTCTTCCGTTGGTTCGCTTAGCGCCCCCGGCTAGAATGCCACCATTGTGTTGCTGCAGACGTCGTCTTGGATCCACTGTAAATCCAATATACGTACGCCCTTTATACTTTGGATTCAAACTGTACAATAAATAAACGCCATAAAAATTTTCTATTTCATGAACCATTTCGAATCGAAAAACACCAGACACACCCCCGGAAGTTTACATTTTACGTTGGAGCTGTGTAAATAAGCAAGAGAAAGTGACATAGTGGGCGTGGCACATTGTGCCGGTTGCATTAATGGAGTCATTAAACGTCAGTTTTGCTGCTTTAATATTATTAATTTCTTGATAACGTCTACTTAGCGTCTATCAGTACATTTCTGAGTATCATTTTTCGTCTAAATCAGTCATGTTACGCTTTTGGCAATCGCTGCTTTTAACTGAATAGATTGACAGCTTTGTCACTTTGGCTCAGCTGTGTTGCTGAGGATTACGATTGACAAAGCTGACACTGTGCATTAATTCGCAGCTTTCATATCTACCGTAAACGTGATACTATCGAACTGCTGTTATCAGAAAGCACGTGATCGTCATTCGGATGCGTGACTGCCATTAATTTAGCCTGCCTAGTATATAATCCGACGACCAGGCAGTGAGTCATTGCACTGGAACAGACGTACGGCTCGATCGTCGAAAGTCAAGGTCGGTTCTTGTTCGCTGGCTGTTGTCATGTGGCCGACCGTGGTGCGCGTTCGCGTCGATGATAATGGTACGGCGTGACCCACCCGGCGCGGTGCGGCGCCTCCCTACTACAGCCGCCCCCGATGAGCCGAACACCACCATACGTTCCTTCAGCCCACACGTACCGTTGAAAGCCGCTTGTTCCACGGCGTGCCAAGCCTGTGCAGTCCAGTCAGTTTAATGCTTATCGAATGACGTGTCTGTTGCTCGTGGTGTACACCGGCAATAAAGGAAGCTCATTCTGTCAGCTGAAACTGGGGACAAGAGCCAGCCACATTTCACTGTTACTGCACGGGACTCTACAGAACGGTGGGCTTAGGCGTCACATGAACTAGACGCTCGTAGTCTGCTTAATCAGCATTGTTGTTATAGCTGCTGTTAAATACGTTGTAGTTGTGTAATGTGACGCATGCACATGACTCTAGTGTCCAAAGTTTAAAGCTTTCTCGCAACATGTGAAGCAGTAGCAGATAACAACAAAGCAAGAGTGGTGTAGTGACATGATCTGGAGGCTCTTCACGTGGCAGACATGTAGTGTTGGAACATGCTGCCTTGTCAAGAGCTGTCTTGGATGTGTCTATTTGCTTCTGTACAAACTCAGTAAGTATATTCAGTAGGCACGTTATCGCATGTAGCCTATGATTAATGGCATGATCAATGCAAGCCTGTAGATAGGAATTGAAACCCGGGGAAAAACCAGGGAAACCAATACCGGGGAAACTCTGAAGTTCTCCAGCATCGAAAGCCTGGTATACGTGGGGTGCCTTCAAACCCGGGTTGTATTTTTACATACTACAATAATGCCTCAATGCCAGTTGTGCACTTCGAGTGTCACTGAATACATGAAAAATGCCATTTCAAGATCAAAAATTAACAAATTGTTGGGAAGGGGCATTGCTCAATCCACAGACCATTCTCTAGCAGGAAGGCCAGGAGACACCTACACCCCGCAACACATTCCCCTTGGCACCTTGATTCACATTTAAATTTTCAGCCGCAGGACCGTAGAAGTCTTTGTACGCCCCTGGTCATCCCAGTCCCAAAACATAATTTACAAAAAAGCCCCGGGAAAGCAGGTTTGGTATGTTCGGTTAACCCCCTATCCCCTGTTGTCAGTCTTAACCAAGAAACATGGCATGAATAAAACCAAAATTGTCATCGCAGATGGGGTTTTCGAATATCCAAAAAAATGTTAGTGGCCGCTGTGGCTTTGCCCTTAACCCCACAAAGGGAGCTTAGTGTGCTCCGCCAGAAACTATAGCTGGATCAATGGACAACCACTTCGCAGCCCAAGGGTAGGATCAAACGCCTCTTTAGAAAGGTCTGGCTATAGGCCTGTAATGGCATCTTCAACACAGATGGTTACAACAAGTAGCAGTAAGCGATTATGTAGTGGTGTGGGATGAGGTTTGGAGACCAATTTGAGAAGTTGAGATTGCAAGTTGCAATCTTGGTTCCATCATCGCAAGTAATTCATTATTTACATGTATCGAATTTAGAACTGCAGCCATCATCAGGCAAAAAAAACTAGAGTGCTAACAGTTGCAGTCTGGCAAAAAAGTGGGGACAGGAAAATATTTAAAGAAATTTTATTTGTATTTCATAGTAAGCCATGTAATATTATGCAACAGCTCACAAATGCAAGTGACACACTGAAATCTACCTAGATGAGAACTGAACTAAAAATACTGACTAGATCCCTAGATCCATAAGCAATGAAAGCAAACAAAAAACAACAAAATTTGTGATGGTATAATAAAAATTAATTTTCTTAGGAAAAGATGGCAAGCAGAAGCACAGAATTTTTCTAACCTCAGCTGAAAATGACAGTTTAGCAAGTATTTATAACAATCACAATATCGTAACTAAATTCTCTAAAATACAAATACGCAATACCAAAATAGGTAAATCAATCACTAAGAACCCTAAATAATACTGCATAATATCTTTGGTATAAAATCGCATCACAATTATCTAATTTTTCACAGTATGCTGTCATGGATATATAGGCAGATTCTGAGAAGGCACCCAGTCTCTTACACTTAGGCACTTAGATCCTCCAGACCTTGACAGGACAGTCTCTAAAGCAATGTATATGATAATCATAATGTTACAAAAAGCTAGATCAATAAATAGAACGATGTGCAGTAGTTAAGTAAATGTAATACACACAACATTACCTACAAGTTCACATTAAGAAGTTATTTGAGACAAATGCTAAAGTGAGTGGCAATACGGTTTAGTTTTTAATATCTCAATGGGACACGATGACCAAGTTTATCAAGGTTGAAAAATTTGGAAAAACCTGGTGGGTTTTAAAAACACCCCAAATAAAACCTTACCATAGCTGAAAAGTCTGCTGGTTGATTTGTTTGTACCTGCTTCCGAGACAAAGTGGCCACAAAATAGAAAAAAGTCCTGAGCTTTTTAGGCTTTTCCAGAGACAGAAACTTACTTTATCATAGGTTATTGCAAGAATTTTGTAATCTGCGGAGCACTAAGCTCCCAAATGAAATACGGGGTGAAAATGTGTTAAAGAAGACTTTTGCACCCAAAAACCACATTTGGTAACACTATTTTTACATCTCGTGCGCTACGTTCCTAACGTAGCGAAGAGAAGTATATGAAATCAGTGTAATACTGAGGACCGACCGACCGACCTCTGTTCCGGGAAGAGCCTTCCTGGAAGAACTTCAAACAGCCATATCTCCATAACGGTGCCAGGTGGATGCATGGTCACTATGGACCACCCATAGGAAGTCGACCCCCGGGAGTCGAATGGTCACGTGAACGATGACGTCACGTGACCCCAAAAGGTCAAGGTCCTGATCCCATTATCTTTGAGGCACCATATCTCCATAACGGTGCCATATAGCCGCATGCATTTAGATATAACAAGACAAACAAGACAAGGCAACTAGCATCATAGACCATTACTGGAAATTTTTGCCTCTCAATTCCTAAAATCGGGCAATATTTTATGAACTTCGGGCAGACAATTTCCAATAACGACCTGGACGCCAGTCACTATTAGCATAATATTAAATGGGTCTCAATTAGATGCCGGGTATCTAATACATGCCGAAAGGAACGAAAAAACTGTTAAAGAATACAAAAGAAAATGATGCGTGCGAGGGTACATTAGATTGATCACAATCTAATAATATTTCTTGTATTTGTTACATTTTTTCCCGAAGGCTGCACAGAATTCACTGTATTTTCCAGTAGTTTCCCACGTTCAGAGAATTTCCTGACTAATTCAGCACTGCATGTACATTGCACAAAATGTTTAGTCACAGACAAGTCCAAGTCCAAGAGTTTCAATCATCTTCAAGAGCTTTCGACGACTCCAGTAAGCAGACTTTTGTTCTGGCGTTGTTGGAATTCTGAACTTGTGCTTGCGACCCATCACCAAATCGCATTTGCCATTCTGCTCGTTACTAATCAACGCCAAAGGTTTCCGTTTGTGCGACTTTTTGCTGCGACGAGTTCTGCAGTTTTGCTTCTTAGAAGATCTGACTGCATTCCTGATAAGTGAGTTCGAGAGAGACGACATGGAACGAACCCTCACAGTAAGTCTGTCCTGTTCAAGACTGCTGTCACGTTTCAAAGTGAAAGATTCGAGAGACTTGCAATTGTCAAAAAGTACAACGACCACGCTAATGTTATCAGCCCTGACGCCGCACTCAGCCCATTTCTGCAATGCCAACCGAACCAGAACAGCAGCTGGACAGGATGTGTCTTCTACTCCCGAGGATATCTGCACAGTTGACAGCAAACGGGAAAAAAACATTTACTTACTTAAAGCCAGAGGCCTGGTAGGGTGGTAAGAGAGGGGAGGGGACTGCCCATCCTAGTGCTGACCATCAAAAAATTACCAGAAAATCTCCTTGTCCAAAAATTAGCATCCAAAAGTGAAGATTTGGGCCCAAAACCATATTTTGGAGACATTTACGAACAAATGTGGAATTCCAAGCACCCATAACCTCCTCTGTTTGGCGCTATATAAATTGGCACTTACTTACTTACTTAGAATTACACAGTGCCTGTTGAAAAATTTCAACTTCCTGCCTTGCCTACTTTTTCAACCAACAATGCCACTGTCACTGTTCTGCAATGTCATTTAAAAAATAAGTCACAAAAACAATTGTCCAATTATGTTACTCCACTGTAAGTCAATTTCAGTAACTGCACCAGTTTATACACTCAACTAACTTAGATGACTGTTCTGCACTTTAGCCGACCGTACTTAAACAACAGTTGAGCCTATGGTACGAGTTGTCGTCTCTCTGTCCGTCTGTTACGGATGTATTGTGGCTAACCTATAAGTCTTATGGGAAACCTTTTTACACAAATAATTAGCCATAAGTCTTAAACCTAGGCAAGCAAAATTTCAGCAATCTATTACAAAGGGAACATTTTCAAATTTTGGGTTGAATGGAGTAGGGTAGGAAAGATGTGCATTTTCAATGAAAAACTGGCCATATCTCGGAAAAGGTGAGAGAGGGCCAAGGTTACTATTAATCACTAACAGGAAGTGGCATACGCTCTGTCGGATGAGACGAAAATCATCGACCTAGGATAACCTTGAAAGTCACTGACAACCAGTATGTATGGTCCGCTATCCTAGCAACAGCTGTGCTTCTGGAAACTGGATGACATGAAAAATAGTGTTAACCAAAACATGAGCAAAATGGCATTTACTAAGTAGAAATAAAATATCAATTCGGTAGTTTACAATTTATTCACCAGCGGAGTTAAATTTTTACCATCTTCGATGTGAGACGTGCCACAATGCTGACAGCCTGCGATGGTTGAACGACATGCCACAAGCCATCCGTGGCCAAAATGATAAAACAGTGATTCTTGTCAATATCAACTACCGTCACATCAGGCTTTGGAGAGACAACATAAGCATCCTTCTCAGCACTATAACTCCACATATCACCTGCAACATGTCACAGTCATCTGATAATTTGAATAAAAACCTGAAATATTTTATCACATTCCGTAGTTTGCAAAACAAAGCTGCTGACATTCACTATGAACTGCACAATTAATTATTAAACAAATTCAATGACTAGTAATATTTTCACTGTTGAAATTTCGGTTGGTTGTGCAATGGCATCACCAGAAGCATAAAAAATCATCTGTGAAAGCTTGAGTCTCAATAGCTAAAAAAAATTTCTAAACAACAAAATACTTTTTGCAGTTGCTTCAAGAAAGGTCAGCCCAAAAGATAAACTTTTGGCAATTACTGAATTAGTTGGTATCAGCAATGAACAATGCTTGTAAATTGTACAATTACTCGTCGCAAAACAACCTAACAACTCGGGAAAGAAATGTTTCACAATTTAAACGAAAAGCGCAATCCATTATCTGACACAACATAACGGCATTTCTGATTTCATAAGTTTAAATTTTCACTGCACAAAGTACTATAATAGGTTAACTGCTGGAATAAATCCCACACTAAGCTGCATGTCCTCAGCCTAAATTTATAACACTTTATTGTGTGAAAAATACACAACAACTTCAATTAAACATTGCATCATCTGGATGTAACATAACATACCTAAAGCTCGAGAGATGGCAAGAAAAGGTACTTTCTCAGAAGCAGAGCTGGAAGAAACAGGTCTTCTAGGGCCGGAGACTGGTCGTTTCCAGACCACACGCTGGATGCCAGCCTTTTCAATCACATCACCGCCTTCATTTTCAATGCGCTTCCTTTCATCCGCCAGATCAGGCTTGTGATCCTGCGACGTCAACACTTAACAGTTCACTGCTGGTTAGCAAACAATGGGATCTACCATAAGCATTACTAACTAGAAATTTGGGGCAGAGCCAAATGCGAGGCTGCCCGACGCCCAAACTCCGGGGGAAGGCCCCTGAAAATTTTTGGATCCAAATTATAAAGTGCACCTAATTAATACTCCAACCATGGGCAGTTTTATGGCGATTGGCAAAGCGAGCTTGTAAATCTTGTGACACCCTCTTCCAGAATATCAATATAGCATGGAATCTGATCATTTAATGTCTCCATAACCCTTCAATGACCTAGCTGAAATTTAGCCTGCATTACTTCCAGGTGAGGGTCATCCTTCCCACTGTCTCATTTGGGAGGAAAACTGGAAAATGAAAGAAGAAACAACGTGAAAACATAAGGCCTTCGGGTGGCATAAAAGGCTGCATAACAAAACAAACTAATATTCTAGTCATAGAACTACCCACTTAATGCAAGTAATTCATTCATAACAAACCTTCGTCACCTATCACTGTTTTTTTATACAAAAAAGTAGCGAAAATGCTATTCAAAGATGCAAATAAATGATCACAGCAAGGGAGAACTACTGGTACTGTGACTCTACTTAATCTTTCTTTAGTTAAAAGATTGAAATTTCACAAATTCCAAACCCCTGCAAAGTTCTGACTTTGTACTGACACATTTTACCACTTAGAAATTTTATAAGTTAACATTAACATTTCTATCTCAATTCCCAATAAGTGCTGCAAAACCTGCTATTCAAACGTGCAGTCAAATACACAGCATGAAAAACATGTACCACAGTCAACACTTTGGCACTGCAATGACCATCGGCTGAACATTCTCCTAACACAACTGACGAGTCTCCAACATTAGCAACGTAGAGCGTCCTATCACGGATCAGAACAGTGCTTGCTGTTGTACCAGCAGTACTCAGCCAGCCACCTCTGGTTCTAGGCCACGTCTCTGCTCACCGAGACACAAAAATTAGATACGACAACAGAACATCATTAAAAAATACAGGTTGTAGAACTGTGCAAAGAGAATAGCTAAAATGCTAAATTAACAGAACAGACAAAAAGGCCTCAAATGATAAGCATTAATCAGCTGTAATTTTGTGTGTAATTATAAATGAAAATAATTAGGGACAGTGGAAAATCAGAACAAAACAAGGCAAAAAACACAACAGACTTTTGTAAAAATCGCAAAAAAAAACATGGCAAAATCATGGTACGGACATGTCATTAAATCACTGGTTCAAAGACCAGAGAGTATAAAGTCTATAAAATTCAACATCTAGCACTGTCAACCATCATTACATGCAGTGCAAGGTTTTCTTCTGTAAAATTTTGTCGCTGCAGAGTAACAAAATACACATTTTTATGATGACGTAATGCTCGCATATTCGACCAGAAAGTAAAACAAAGCACAAGGACTTTAGTAGCAGAGACAAAGGTAAATATCTTTGTGTCAGAATTACACATTAAACTTCAGCTTATGCTGACTGAAAACAAAAAAAAATAATCCTTGTACAAATGCAAGATCAAGGCATTTTGGCTGAAAACATGGTGTTTTAGGCAAAATCACAGCATTTGACGAAAATAACGGTTTCTATGATTTCTGTGATTCTCTACTGTCCCTAAAAAATTAACGAATTGATCAGCCATCTGTAGGTCAGCATTTGGATCAGCCCAACGATCAGCTCAGCAAATTCAATCGACCTTCAGAAATGCCACTATAGAAGTTCCGTAGCTCTGAAACCCTTTTGCTGATTTTCATGTTAACGACTTGATCCAAATGCAAAATATGGCTACAGTCAGTTGGAAGGGTGCATGGCTGTGCATGTGTGAAATTTGCTGTTAGGCATCTACTTTTGTTGTGCTGTCATATGAAAACTTATGAATTATACATCCAGTTCAACTGTAACAGCTGAGATACAGTCAAAGTGTCCCGACACGTCAGGGATGTCACAGTCCCAGCTTCGAACCTAGCCAAGTAACGACACTCTCCACCTACGGAACTTTCGTTCCCTGAAGCAAAAGTAAATGGGAACAGGTTTTAGCTACCGGTCAGAGCTTTTCTGTGCACACATTTATATAATCATTTGTTCGAAACTACCATCCTAAACTTTAAATTTTGACTGTATCCGTCTGTTTGTTCAGTCTGTCAGTTTGTTCAGAATGTAGCAAAAGAACTTCATAATAATCATCAGTAATTAAGCACTCACCAAAGACGTTCCTCATAGCTTTATTAGTGGAAATAAAGCCATCAACAATGGCTCTTGAGACACTTCTCGTGTCCTGGCTCCAAAATCCTCTCTGCTTTTTAATTTCATCAAGCAGGTGTCTTTGTGCAAAAGTAGCAGCGTCACATCCTCCATGGCCGTCGAAAACAGCAAAATATTCCAACTGATTGTTGGCTCTGCACCTTTCTCCGTTGGGCTCCGTTTTGTTTATCGACGGTTGACGATTCACACACACGAAATCTTCCATATACTCTCTACGTCCTTGATCAGTAGCCACAAAACACTTATACACAACACTTTCGCACATTATTTATTGGACAGATATAAAAATATAGCAAAATCAAAATTGAACTCCCGCTGAAATGTACACAAAATACAAATCGTATCAGAGGTCAAAGCTTGATAGGTCAGGTTACAATAACAAAGAAAACAAAACAAGCAAGAAGTAAGTAGGGAAACTCAGCAAAGGAATAAAACTGAAAGCAAGTTTACCCTAGCGTAGTTTAGAGCTAGACTTGGCGTTTTGTAACTATAACTAGAAAGTGAGAGTACACAAATCGTAAGAATTTTGCGATTTCATTGGCTTCTGGTCCATTTGGCATAACGGGTGCTGACGGAAAATTGCAGTCTTACGTGTTCGTCAACTTCGCACCACAGCAGTGATATTTTACCAATTTAGCTTTTTTGGTGTACTGGTGTGCCTAAAATGATTTTTAAAAACGTTATATGTTATGCGTGAAGTTAATAAAGATTAGAATTATTGATTATATGTAATGGAAAATAAAAGTTATGAATGAAAAAGTAAGTTGAGAATAAGGCCTACAATTCGTTAGATAGGTGATGCACTAAAAAATAAAATTTATAATCTTTAATGAAAAACCACAGTTCAATTACAGAGCTTTGCTAATATAGTTATACATTAAATTCTGGTTTTTATTGCATTACTGCTATGTTTAATTAATAATAATACGACAATTTGTATGGCACCGTAAAATATCCTAAGATAAGAAAGGGTCCCTGACAAAACACACAATTACCTGTTGACAACTCAAAGCTCATTTTCCCACTTTGCATGCAATGATTTATTGCACATAGTAAAGTGGCAACACTGGTTTATGAGATGCATTACCAATTGTAGTACCAGTAATAGTATAACTATCTACGGATACTATCAAATCTAGGCCTAAAACTACTCTATAGGCCTACAGTCCAGCGTTCCTCCACTGACGTGACGTTATCCGCACTCGAGATTCTTCACATGAAAGACCTAACGTGCGTTAACCTAGTATGACAATAATAATAATTGACATAACTGTCGTAAAAAAAAGTTGCCCAACAAAAATCACATCAATTCATTAAAATTTGCGAAACTTATTATCCAAAACATGCCTACTTTTTTTTTACAATTTTTGATGACAATGTGTCACTAGTACAATGATATACCAATGTATGAGAATTCATTTGTGTCGTAGTTTTAAAGTTGCGACTCTGGATAACACATGCCCAAAATTATGAAAATATCTTCAAACTTTGCAAAGTTGTGTCATACATACTATAGGCCTTTTTATGGTGATTGTGTAAAGCAAAGTTACTTGGTGCTCAGTTTATACGGGGTGAGCTCCAAAAATCATGATGTCTGCATAATGTAGTGACCCTTAGAAAAAAATACGTTTTTGTAGATGTCCCTGAACTTGAGCACTTATTCTGCCTACGTCAGAATGACATCACAAGTTTTTCACAACAAAAGTGGCACTGGGCAATCGATTACTCACAATAATAAAATCAGCCATCTGCAAACTGTGCAGTTTCAAAATTAAATCCCAAACGTTGTGCTTTCATCAGTTTGGCATACATCAAGTGAGTGCAGCAAGAACCAAAGAAGCGTTTGCATAGTTGTGTGGGCTAAACGAATGAGCAGAATTTGGTACAAAAATATTCGTACATTACTGAGACATCATGATTTTCATGTTGGGGGATTTTCTTTGGCTCACCCTGTGGATACAAAATGACAAAACTGCAATGAATCATGCACCCAACCAGTGGAATCGACACACATTTAATAAACCAACTGCTTCGACACACACCAAGCACGAAATAACACAAAATTATGTCAGCGGCGCTGGCATGACAGCTGTTAGAACACCATCTTGTGCGGATATTCCTTGCTTTTTAGCGAGAACAGTGAGGTCAGGTAGCTGTACATGAACTTCCTTTCTGGGTGTTGGCGGACAACGCCGAGCAATTGTTTGTCGACATCGAGCTGGTCCTGCTTGCGCTCCTCGCTCACTGTGTACACCTGCAATGCAGACACTTGAAATACTGTATGCTGCACAATTTCTTCAGCAAAAGACATAAGAACTTCCTGTGTGGCCACCTTCTCGTGGTGGAAGCGTTTGGGCCCCGACGTCAACCGAGTGACCGGCGACCACTGGCAACGGTGACCTGCCGCTCAACTACAACTTCACCGGCTCAATAAATCACTACCCCCATGCCCCCATAATCCAATTCCTGGGAGTTCATCACAGGCGTCTGTTCATGTGTTTGCAACTGATCCACGATATCCCTGGGACTTTCTGGAACGAATTGGGGTGATCACCCACCCCCACGACCCGGAATGAAAAAGGGGGAGAGAGAGAGGTCAAGGTACATAAGTGTGCAGAGGCACCATGGGTTAAAAAGTAGGTCGAACAGGAAGGTGCAATTCTTCAACAGACAACTACAAATTTCCAACAGAGCTGATCAAAATTCCACTTTGTCCTCCATGTTATACCAAAATAAGACTTTGCCTCAAATTTTGCATTTTAAATAAAAATTCACCGATGAGAAATCAAAATGTCCAATAGCCTAAAATTTAAGAAGTGCAGTTGTCCAAACGTCACAGTAAGTGTAAATATCACCGTATGGAAACCCACCTCAGAGCACCAACAGAACACAGGTGACAGGACACTCTGCCTGAAACATAAGGCTGAAATGACCTGGCTTACATTATATGGAGACGCAGAAAGGCACCCAACAAAGTGCTAATCAGAGGCCTGTGGCCAAGTTTTCGAAACTTCTTAGAAAGATCTTTGGAAGACTTCTTTTCCAAAGAACGCATGCAGATTTTTGAAACTTCATTAGAAACTTCTTAGGAAGAATTTAGGCAAATATACAGGAAAGCACTAACTTGTCCTACACGGAGAAAGCTGTGCAATAAAACGAAATTTGCAAAAAAAGTACACAATGTTGACACTTAGCTTAGACGTCACATGTGATGTCATAGGTTATTTGCGTAACGCTGCGGTAAAATCAACAATGAGTGAGTAAAGGAAATTGACGTTTGGTCAACTTAAAAAACGAAGCAGTGTGTAAAATGTGTTTCCCATGGACGTGCCAAGATAAGAAGTTTTCCTAAGAAGTTTTGATTACGTCACATGGTCAGTTTAAGCGCATCTGATTGGTTGAACTAGTTTAGGAAGATAAGAAAAGAAG
>Ga0209367_1008494_pt1 | contig 14037 bp, 11 predicted proteins | sample WorMetLIZISLAND2_FD_187412 | JGI IMG/M metagenome (GOLD analysis project Ga0209367, IMG submission 187412) | Marine gutless worms symbiont microbial communities from Max Planck institute for Marine Microbiology, Germany - Olavius geniculatus... ... | reverse complement strand
TTACATGGGTTACGGAAGGTGGGGACCTTGGTACAGCTGACTGGGGTTGCCTAGCCGGCCGCTGCGCCAGCCTGTGTCTGCAGGCTGCACACGGTGGCCGTGCGGCAGGCGGCTCTGGTTAGTGACAAAAGTGTATTAGAGGCGTGTGCTTGCTCGCGACGATGAGCTATACAAATTGACAACCTTTACCTTTTACCTTTACGCATGTGCCTCTGTAAACAAGCAATATAGTTTGGTACTGGGAACACAGCGGCAGTACCCGGACACGAGCACCAACCTCAAAATCACAGAGACGTGGGAAAGCGTCCAGACAATGGGACCAGTTCAGTAGCAGTTAACTTAGGAAGTACTCAGGAACACCTGTTGTCTACTGTATGTTACTGTATGTTATCAGGAAGTCTGGTGTCGCCTGGTGCGGGATTACCGACTGGCGCAGAGTCTGGGGAAGTCCGATGGTGGAATTACCTGTACTCGACAGTCGTCTGTGCCATGTGTCTCATCATCAGTTTGGTTGGAGGAGCGATGTTTGGCAAGACCACTGTTTTTATCTTCTCTGTTAGTGTGTATTACGAATTCAATAGTTTTATGCCTCTGCCAACGTAACGGTCGGATGCATTATGTTTCCAGAGTGTTCGTGTGTGCATCCGTGCATGAGTCTCGAACAAACATTGTTTGCAACAATTTTATTTACCTTGGGTATTTTTTGACGGAATTTGACCAAACTTTCATCACTATCGAACTTGGGGCAAGGATGAACGCATCAAATTTTGGGGTCAAAAGGTTAAGGGTCAAGGTCATGGTGGGGTCAAATATGCCCCAAAATGCACTTTTTGGCTTTGTAGTTGTCACGTATGGTGGAGGCATAATAGTTGACAGCAATTATAACTTAATTTGCTTATCTCTGTACTGTATATCTTTTATATCTATAGTTATTATAGCAGTCAAAGCTTAGTAGTGAAAAGTGTCTTGTAGTCACATGGTTTTGCAGCCTACACATGCATATTAGCTTGCTTTGTGAAGCTACTCATTATGGACAGGAGTCGATAATGTGCTGTGCTTCAAAAAGAAGTTTTAGGCTAGCGATCTTAGTTATTAATGTTTGTGTTACTTTTTGACTAAGCTGCCAGTTTTTTGTTCATGTAATTCTGCTATTCATCATTGTTTCAAGACGAATGTTGTCATTAAGTTATGCTTAAATTGTTTTATCCTTATTAGATAATTTTTGAGGCCTACGGGTTGATGGTTAAACGTTGACTCAAACTCAGTTTTTAATATAGTTTTTGCCACCTTAATTTTTTCTTCCTTTTAAAGTCATTTAGTCGAGAGATTTTATTTTCGGTAATTAGCTGAATTGTGCGGTGCATTTTTGTGTGTTTTGGCATTTTTGGTGTCATTACAGCACTTCCAAGATGTGTAGATAACAGCAGTGTGCATAGATATGTGTGAATGTACATAGATAATGGCCGTGTGCATGATGTCGGTGCTGGTGAGTTTTCTCGTGATGTCTGGGACGTGCGTCAAATATCCCAACTCCAACAAGATCCATCCTCGGCCGCTGGTAAACGACACGACGTGGCTCGACCCTACTTATCCAAACTGCACCAACTACACTGCCGCTTACACTGGTCTCTCCGCAGATACACTCCACGGCAATGTTTATGGTTGGTATCGGTTGTTCACTGCCACTTCGGTGCTCTTATTTTATAACTAAACAAACTGAAAACAAGAAGTCCAGCTGTCGCTAGGATAGCCGATCGTACTGGTTGTCAGCGACTTCTAAGGTTATCCAAGGTCGATGATGTTTATTTTATTTGAGAGCTGATGTGCGACTTCCTATCGATGATCAATAGCAACCTAGGCCCTATCTCGCACCATTTAGCTGCAGTAGCTTGTAACGGCCTTTAAGTTCATCCAGGGTCAGTGATTTCCATCTAATCTGACAAGGTGTATGCCACTTCCTATTAGTGATCAGTAGCAACCTAGGCACTGTCTTGCATCGGTTAGCCACAATACATCCATGACATATGGACAGATGATAACCATGGCAACAGCATGACACTCTTTTCATGAAGTATTTATGGTTAGTATCATTTGCTTGTCGTTTTAAATTCAACTAGAAATCTGGGACAGAGCCCAATGTGAGACTGCCCGGCGCTGTAAGTCCAATTGAGGGATGATTGGGGGTTGAAATTCCGCTTGTTCTGTCTTTGGATGATGTGCTCATGCTGATGCAGTGATGCATGCTGCTTGATGTATGTGTTTACACCAATGAACATAGTTAGAACAGGCCGAGTGTTTAGTTAGATATGTCATTTTAATTAATATTAATATTTATTAACGATAATAAATAATTTAAGGGCGTCGGTCTTAGTGCTGCATTTCAATGCCATTCTGGTTCGTGATAGTTTCTGTATAAGCAACACATTGGACCTCTCGTCGTCCCAGTAGTTTTTAACGTTTAGTTTAGTTTTTTAACCCCTGGGGTCTTCTACTACCAGGGGTAAAAAATAAATAATACTAATAATAATAATACGTTATGGTGCTGCTATGTGTGCTGAACAGACAATTACATAGAGGATTACCTGACAGGGCGAGTGATGAGTTTTGCCGCTGTGTTCTCCATACTGTTTAGCAGCGTCACCGGCGTTATGAACGGTGCCAACATGTCCGGTCAGTCACTGTCCTACATTACACCTTATTTGATGACCTACTGACCTACTTTTTTCGCCTATCTTTCACTGCAGTGTCTCGGGTGTTATAACTGTCCATAATTTTACTCCACTCAAGTGTGATGACAGAAACATGGCTCGGGTCTGTGTACAGCACCCATTCTTAGGCAGAACTTGTTGTCGATCACAGTCATGTAAGAAGCATATTTATGAAGTAACTGCGTGAGCATCAAGGTTAGGATCTTTGCTCCAACGTTGGCAATCTAGTTATGAGGGAACTTTCAGTTGGAGTACGTGGCTCTCACTCATGGTGCAGTTTTTTTAGTTTGTCCCCCAAATGTTTGGACCCAATTTTCAAAACACAACCCACTGCAAACCACGGTGCATAATGTTGCAGTGATTGGTCGATGGAGCTCGGAGATACTGTAGCAAAATAAATAAATAAATCTGTACAAATTTTTGGGGGGCCCACACCCCAGAAATTTTGGAGGGCCAAAAAGTCGAAAGTTTGGCCTGATTTTAGACAACTTCTGACTTTGACGATGAGTATCTTAGGAATCGATCAAGATATCAAAAATAGGATACAAACTTGATCATCGACGATCCCTGCTGGGTTCAACAAAAAAATTGTTAAACTTTTGTTAACTAACAAAAAAGTTGCAGTCACAGATGTTGACAACAATGTCAACAATGTGCATTCTGCATAGGCTAATGTGTTGGAGTTCGGGCCACGTGACTTTGCTGCGACGGGGAAAATTTCAACTTTCTAAATTTCACTAAAGTCAGACTTACAGCACCAAGTGACTCACGTTGGGCTTTGCCCTAATTTCTATTTTCTTATATATCATCGGTGGAATGTGTGATGTCACTCGAAAGCACGATTATAAACACCATGAACTATGTGATGTGTTGATGTGACCATCTGCCGATAGGTGATTTAAAGCAGCCATCGGAGGCGATACCCAAGGGTACACTGGCTGCTACGTCATTTACTTTAATCACTTATCTCATCGAAACTCTACTTATTGCTGCAACGGCTGACAGGTTAACGTTATACCTTCACTGCTGTTAGGCATTGCTGCAGCCGTTATGTTTTTACACGCAATAGCAGCTACTGCTATAGCGCATCTTAGCCATCACAATTCTGTCTGTTTGTCCGTCACACGGGTGGATCAGTCAAAAACGGTGCAAGCTAGGATCACTAAATCTTCATCGTTGGCTGCCTGGAAGACTCTAGTTTCAGGATCAGTAAATTCGAAGGGGGTCACCTCGAACGATTGCGCTAAATGAGAGGGGGTGGGAATTTGCGATTCTCAGCCGATACGGCGTTGGCTGAGCAAGATAGGTGGCACTGCCCTTTGGTGAGTACAAGTAAAACACTATAGATATTTAGCTCCGGTCGTCTGATGCTCTCTGGCGACTGATTTTGTTTTACTGGGCTTTTTTGAAACTGTAGCCAAAAGCCGTATGGATGAGATCAACAGATGAAGTCTACGGATCACTAACGTACAACGGTGCACTGCTGTTGCGCATTCCCCTTTGCGTTAGCGGGGCTTTTCTTGTTATAAGCTAGCAAAGTACAAATACATTTTTTTTTTTAGAAATAGGTCATTTTATCTGAATTTGCCATGTTTTGATGTTGAGTTTCTTATTTTTTATTTGTGTACTATGTGATATATGCCTGTGTCATTGATTCTTTTTTGTGTACTTCGTGTACATTTTCATAATATATATATAAAATATTTGTGAAGTTATTATTGTTTCAGTAACCATCTGTTGCATTTTTTGTTTGTTTGTGTTTTTGAGTTGTGTCTAGTTTGGTTTAGTTTTGGTTCAGGGTTTATTTTCAACCATTTTTAGCTTATGAAAGTGTACTGCAACAAAATAGCGTAGGCTACTGCTGTAGAGTATGATGTGATGGTGTTTTATTTGTTGGAAAAACTTCAAACTGAAAAGAAACTGTAATCAAATCAAACTAAAAACTGATGAAAATTAATTATGTGCCAGTTGTCATTGAGTTAGCTGGGCCCTCGATTCTAAGAGGCAGTGCAGTTAGTTTAGGAGATGGACCGAGACGGAAGACTCCCGGGAGACAAATTATTTGTTCCAACGGCAGTCATTGGCTTTCCAGCGGGGAAATGCGGTCTCCTTTCGTTGCATTTTCACCGCCGAATGAACGCCGCTGTGGTCTATTTTGCTAAGCTTTTAATATCTCACTCTCGGAAGTTAGTTTTGAGGATTGATTAAAATATTGAAATTATTTCCGATGTGTGTTGCTATGGCAGAGATCTGTTGACTGGTAACTATAACTTCCTGCAGTCGGTGAACATTTGGTCGCCATTTTTGGTCATTGGTCTGTTTGCTGCGACGCTGTCAGCTGCGATGGCAAACCTTATTGGTGGATCTCGCATTCTTCACGCTGTCGCCAAAGATGAGATCTATTGTTAGTTGTTTCTTCAATAACGTTGTACATTGTGGGCCATAAAAAAATTTGTGCCACTTTCTTTTTGTCCACATCTTTGCCAGTTATTGACCGATTTTCAAAATTTTTTCACTGGCACACGCAGCAGACAATTTGCAATAAAGTGACTATTATGTATCCCATCTCGCTGTAAATGTGTTTCTACACTACCTTGTGAAATATAAATGTAAGCAAAAACTAACGATAATAACTAAAAATTTAGGTTAGTGAAAAAAAAACACTTCAGACCAACATTGTGGTGAATGATCTGTATGACACTAGACTGTGTTAGACCCACACAGTCTAGTGTCACATAGACCATTCACTGCAATGTTGGTCTGTAGTGTTTTTTTCAGTTTTACCAAAATGTTTTTTTGTTATTATCATTATGTATGCATATTTCGTTGATATTTCACAAGGTAGTGTAGAGACGCATTTACGGTGTGGTGGGATCTTTAATAACCACCTTGTTGCAAATTGTCTGCAGAGTGTGCCAGTGAAAGAATTTTGAAAATCGGTCAATAACTGGCGAAGATATGGACAAAAGTAGAGTGGCACGTTTATTTGGCCCACCCTCTAGAATGGCTTAACGTGCAATCTGTTGACGATGGTTGTGTGTCTGTAATCTGAAGTTTTGATAGTCTGAAGGTTCAATAGTTTGAAGATGTATGCTGCAACATTTATTTTCACTAAGTCTGAGTCTAACCCTACTCTTAGTTTAGAGGAAATGTTGAGATTGAGTCAAAATCTGCAGCAGTGTAATATTAGCGGATAGGAAAGAACTGTAAAACTTTCGGATCATTGAGCCTTCGAACTATCAAACGTTGAAGAACTTTGTACTTTGTAGTTAGGTAGTTTTGCCATAGACATTGGACAAGCGTAGATACAACGTTTTTCCATTCTACTCTATTACTCACTGTTTATACTTTAGTAGTTTTGATACGAATGTTGCGCGACTGCATCTGAACCATTTAGCTTTATTTAGTTTCTGCTGTATCTTTTTTTGCATTGAAAACTGTGGACTGTTTAAATGTAGAAGATTGCAAATGAGTACTAATATCATTTGAAGTGCTGCTAATGTTAAATGTATTGGCCTGCTATTCCAAAGGTTCGCTATTCTGAAAGTCCATTGTGCAGATATGCACCACAGTGCTAGGGTTTGGGTTAAGGTTAGAGTCAGGGTTAGGGTCAGGCTTAGGGTTAGTGGAAATTGAAGACTTTCGGAATAGCAGATCCGGATCATGGTAAATATTTGAGTATGTTGTGTGGTAAACTGCAGGGATATTGCTGAAGCCTGCTACACTGACAACTCAGAGTGGTAACCCCACAGTGTCCGTATTAATCACTTGGTGCCTTATTCAGGTCGGACAAACATAAATTATTTCAGCTAAATTAACTCCAAATTAGCAGACATTCGTTTGCGATCGAATGCTGTTGCTAAAAATTTCAGCATTTATTCAAATCTGCATTTCTGTTGAAAAAAACTTTTTTTTGCTTCTAATTAGCCAATAAGTCTACCAGTTTGTACCGGGTGTTTGGGGCAGATGTAAGGGCGACAAGAACAGTGGAACATCTGAGACAAACTTGCATCAACTTTCAGTCCGAAAAATATATGTTTGGGTGTTGGGAATGCGGCAGTTGTGAATTGCACTTTTTTAACATGTGACAGCGGCTACGTGTATACTGCTGAAGCGTGTCTTAGCCGTCGCGTTTCTGTCCGTCTGTCTGTCTGTCTGTCACATGGGTGGATCAGTCAAAAACGGTGCAAGCTAGGATCACCAAATCTTCACCGTCGGCTGCCTGGATAACTCTAGTTTCAGGAACTGTAAAGCTTTTTCATAAATTCTTAGGGGTCACCCCAAACAAGGGTGCTAAATGAGAGGAGGTAGGAAAAATTTGTGATTTTTGGCCAGTAAGTCGCTGTATTTCAGTAATGGTGTCAGATAGGGCCTAGGTTACTGTTAATCACTAATAGGAAGTCGTACACTGGCTCTTGAATGCCACCGAATTCAATGACCTTGGATGACCTTGAATGCCAAAAATAGGGTTTTATGGATTTTTTGGCGATTTTGGGCTGCAGACACATTTCAAGAGCGAATTTCTTCTAAATCAATTGAGACAGACATGGAGAAGCTGCATATGAAATTTTTTGCATTGAACGTAGGTTTCAGCTGTCCAAGTCTCGATTTTTTAGGTTCAAGGAAACCTATGCACAAGAGCATCAAAGACCGGTACCCCCGTAAAAGTCTTTGTTTTACCGTTGTTGGCCAGTCTTACGCGAAAACGGTTGCAGTTAGGCATAGGCATGCTGCCTATCACAACAAGCACTAGTGACGAGCTTTTCAGTCGTATCAACATCGATGACTTTGAAAGACCCTGAACTTCCAAAATAAGGGGTTTTTATTGATTTTTACGATCTTCGGCTGCAGCGCACACTCCAAGAATGAACTGCAACAAAATGGCCGACAGTTTGCGAACAGGAACTGCTATAGGCTTTTGCTCGTCTCGTGAGCATTAGCTGAAATTTCTTGTTAATTTTTGTTACGTCAATGCTTGATGATCTTGTTGCTTGTTGTTGCTGTTTTGGTAGTATTAGTAATAGTATTAGTGTTGTAGTAGTAGCAATTTGTTGTTGTTATTGTTATTGTTGTCCTAGCTGGTGTTGCTGATTGGGTCAATGAATGCCATAGCCCCTATGTGTTCGGAGTTGTTCCTATTGTCCTATGCATCTACTAACTTAGCTTGTCTTGCTCTCGAACTTTCATCTGCTCCAAACTTCAGGTACATTTAATCCAGTTATCTCTGTTATTATTTAGTAATATATTGATTTTAACTGCACCGTAGTGCTATAGCTTTCTTATAGTGTTTTTTTAGCATTTTTTCCAGCTATTTTACTGTTACTACTACTGCAACTTTTTTGTGTTTTTTTCCTTTTTTGTTTTTTTTCTTGATGGTGTTGTTTCTTTCTTATATTTTTTGTTGTTTGCTTTCCTTTTTTAAAATTTTTTCTTCATCTACTGTTTTTTCTTTACTTTTGATTTTTTTATTTAAGTTTTTATTTGTTTGTCTTTGTTTTTCTCCTTGTTATTTTTATCCATTTTTTGTTGTTATTTTTTTCCAGTTTGTTGTTGTCCACTGATTGCTGCTATCACACGGTTGTCTCGTGATGTGCTTATTATTACAGCAGTGAAGAAAGTTAAAGATGGCGTATAGATTTTTATGGGAAATCCATTGCAGAGCTTCACCTGCCATATGCGATCACACAGTGTTACCTGCCACCTGACACAGGAGAATGTGCTTCGATTTAACTCCAGCATACAACCTAGTACTCGATTTACCTACCCCAGAGGGATGGAAGGTTGAGTTGAGGTGGGTGGTAGTTTATACTGAGATGGTTTACCTGTCTAGCGACAGTCACTTGTCTAAGCAGTAACCACTTGATAGCAACTCGACCGAGAGTTGAACGCACAACCTCTTGATTGTAAGTCCGACACAAAACCACCAGTGCTGCTGCTGCTGCTGCTGCTGCTGCTGCTGCCGCAACAACCGTTGTCATTATAGGCAAACGTTTTGTTATTTGTTTGCCCACACTGCACTGCTGGGAATGCTCAGTTCATTATCTCCGCCAATGGAATGGATTGAACATTGGAGGAGATTATGAGATCGGTCGTTCTGTTAGTGTGTGTGTCCGTTCGTCGTTGTTTGTGCGTGTGTACATGGTGACTCGTCATCATCTCCACATGTCATACACAACCGGCAGGAACGGTGGCGCCCTCCTGTGAAAACTTCTACATTGGCGTAGATATCCACTCTTACGAGCACCTTCTAGTTTGCAATGTGTTTACTTTACTTCTATTACTACTATGTTTACTACTACTACCACAACTGTTGTTGTAGGCCAACGTTTCGTTATTTTTCGGCGTACACAGCTTTGCTGGGAATGCTGGGTTCATTTGCGATGTGCTTCCTTATCGACGCAGTCTACGCTACGATCGCCATCGCCGTGCTGATCCTGTTGGTCATAGTGCTTCACGTGAGATCTTTGGAGACGTCGTGGGGTTCCATCAGCCAGGCGCTAATCTTTCACCAGGTCCGCAAGTATCTGCTCCTGCTGGACAGCCGCAAGAACCACATCAAGTTCTGGCGACCACAGGTCGGTGTTACCACTACAGCTACAGTAGTTAATATTACTACTACAAATACTACAACAACAACTACTACTACAAAGCACCTGCTGGAAGAGAGAACTTAAGCCCTAGGGGCTTAATTTTCGCCGAGTCTGAATCCACTTCAGCTTTTTAAAATTGTGCTAAGGCAAATCAAAGAATGTAAGTTGACATCTGGTCTGAGTCCGGACTTTAGCATTCAGATGGCAGGTATCTTTAGTTAGTAACGTCGTCAGTTGCGTCGACCAAGTTAATCAACGCTGGGCCTGGTTAGTACTTGGATGGGTGACCGTCAACAGGCACGTAAACCATCTCAGTATGTAAGTAATCACCGAGGGCAACTCGGCCTGGCCATCGCTTTGTAGGTAGGTGCAGTCAGTACCAGCAAAAGCCGGAGCCTAAAGTCCAAATTCCATTACGCCGACTTTCACCGAAACTTCTCTGCGGGGAAAGTCGTGGACACAAATCATGAATGTCACGGACACAAATGGTGACAAATCATGAACCATGAAGTTTCAACGAAAGTCGCTGACACAAATCACGAAAGTCGCATATACAAACCATCTCAACATGTCGAGATGGTTGCGACAAAGTCCGCGACAAACCCGTTTGTGTCGCTTTAATGGAATTTGGTTCGTTACAATGCACGGGGAAAGTCGGCGACAAAGTCTGGAACAAGTTTTCGACAAAGTCGCGGACTTGTCGCGGACACAAATCGTGAAAGTTGGCGACAAGTGTTGCGACAAGTCCGCGACTTTGTTGGGAACTTGTTCCGGACTTTGTTGCAAAGTCGGTGTAATGGAATTTGGGCTTAAACAGGCACATTATGTGATGCACTAGCCCCATTACCGTTGGTCTGGCAATACAAACTGCACTGACAGCTAAGAAAATTAAGATCGGAGCCACTTTATGTGGGTTTTATGGCTTGGGAAGGACTTCTTGACTTTGGGTTAAGGTTTCGCTCAATGAAGGGCTGAGCAAAAGTTTAAGTCAAAGAAGTGAAGTCACCCACTGACTGTATAGTTGATGCTGGATGTGTTTCTGTCAGATGTTGTTAATGGTGGCTAACCCGCGGACGTCGTGTCATCTGGTGGATTTTGTGAATGACCTCAAGAAGACCGGTTTGTACGTTGTCGGTCACATACACATTGGAACCATGGACGACTCGGCAGACACACCAGACCCTGCACAGCTCGAGTACCCCAAGTGGCTGGAACTCATCGACTACTTGAAGGTTAGACACTCGCAGATTGTGACGATATGACGCGAGGCAGATTTGCAAACTCTCGGTTTAATCTACCACATAAACTATAATTACAGAAAATGTTTTTAATGGAAACAAAGTGAGAGAGAGTGAAACAGAATACAGCAATGCATGGTTATGGCAGAGCTAGAAGTCTTAAGACAAGATGAACTAAAGAGGAGCGAATTAATGATATGCTCACCTTCATATCATGGCTCGTCGTAGCGGTTAACACACAAGTTACAATCACTGAAGTTACTCTACACTACATTTTTGCAGCAATGGCATTCGTGACGGAATGCGACATCTGATCCGCGTGTCCACAGATGGATGGCTACATATGTTGGCTGTATTTGGAGTAAGGTTACAGCTGATTATATGTCTTCGTGTAAAGGTGAAAGCCTTCGTGGAGCTGACAGTGAGCGACAGTGTCCGCGACGGAATGCGGCATCTGATCCGCGTGTCTGGATTGGGCGGCATGAAGCCCAACACCGTCTGTTTGGGCTTCTACGATGACTCGCCGCACGACGACCTCCTCCCACACTACCGATCCGCTACCAATGCTCGCAGCCGACTGCTGGCCCTGCGACATGAAGCCATCGATGATAGCCTTTCGACTTACCCGGAACTCTGCGCCAACTTTCCGGATCCCAAACAGTCCAGAGCGGTGAAGGATTTTACCGGACTGGAATACGTGGGGATGGTCTGCGATGCTCTGCGCATGAACCAGAACGTCTGTCTCTTCCGACACTTTGCTCATTTCAACAAACAGGTAATGATTATTGGCAGAACCTAACTAGAAAGTTGTTAGGTAATACATTTATTAACTTTTTGTAGTTAGTTAGGTATTTCAATTAATATATAGTAGATTAGTCGAAATTCTGTTAATAGTTTTATTAGAGTGCCTCTTCGAACACCTTGCCCTGGTTAACAAACAGGTAATGATGCACAAATGTGAACTAGAAAGTTGTTAGCTAATAGTTTGATCAATTTATTTTTGTTCAATCAATATTTACATTAAAATAAAGTAGCTTAGCTGACATTTAGTTTAGTTAGTTTTTGGCTGACCATTCTAACGGCATGCCTATGGCACAAGCTGTTGTCTGTCCGTCTGCCTGTCTTTCGTCTGTCTGTTACGTACATGTTGTAGCTAAATGATAGACCTTACCAGAAAACTGTCTAAAGAAGCAAATAGGGTTGCCCAACTGCCACTCTGTGATACTAACAACGTCTCTGTCTGGATCGGTTTGCTTGCAATTATGCAAAGAAGTTACAACCTGCATCGACTCCATGTTCGTCAAAGCATTTGCTTATTTACTGTAATCAGAAGTAGTGTGATTTGTAGGTATGATCCAGTGGCTTCATTTCAGTTAATCCTCGTGGGGTCTCAGTCTACGTAACACATAGTTTTTGCAGCGGTAACAGTGTTTCAAAGGTACGATTTACAGGGGAAGAATTTAAATCATAAATCCTCGGCGTCCGTAGACCCCTCCAGTCCTGCCCACAAATGATGCCCTTGGTATGATACAATGAGGTTACGATCTTGATATTAAGTAAGTAAATAACACAGTAAGGATCAGACAATACAATACGGTACTTTACCGTTGGCCTTTCCTAGTGACACCTGGGTTTCTTGTTTTACTTAGTTACCTAATGTCACTGCAAACAGGTGCTGTTTTCTCACAGTCGGCCTGCTTCCATCGACGTCTGGCCGGTAAACTTCTTCGCGGGATCTACGACTCGGGTGACCCAGTTTGACACAACCTGCCTGTTCTTGCTGCAGCTGTCATGCATTCTTAGGATGGTACCCGGCTGGAAACGGCACAGCGCCCTCCGCGTGTTTGCCTGTGTGCCGCTGGGGACCAGCTCTGAAGAGACGCAGGTCGATACGTTTTGCCTTTACAACAGCAACAACAATAACAACTAGTATTGCTAGGGGTGTGCGGAAAATTCTGGTGTTTGGCATTCTTAGAATCGAGCCGCATTGACCTCAAGTTTTGAAAACCAGCCGGTCATTTTTTGTGGTTTGGTCGTTGAAGAACAGAATTATCAGTATTTTTAAATGCACAGTAAAAGACCAAACGATTTTCGCAAAACTGCAAACCGTTTTTTTACACGCGAAAGCAGCTACTGCTTTCAGCGCGTCTTAGCCATCGCAATTCTGTTCGTCTGTCTCTCTGTCTGTCTGTCTGTCACACGGGTGGATCAGTCAAAAAGGGTGCAAGCTAGAATTACCAAATTTTCACCATCAGCTGCTTGGAAGACTCTAGTTTCAGGAACCGTAAAGCTTTTCCATAAATTCGAAGGGGGTCACCCCGAACTAGAGCGCTGAATGAGAGGGGGTGGGCAAAATTTGCAATTTTTGACCAATAAGTCGCTGTATCTCAGTAACGGTGCGAGATAGAGCCTAGGCTGCTATTAATCACTAATAAGAACTTGTATACTGGCTCTCGATTGGCACCGAATTCAATGACCTTGAATGACCTTGAACGCCAAAATAGGGGGTTTTATGGATTTTTTGGCGATTTCGGGCTGCGACACAAGTCTGTATCATTCACAAGGTGGCGCCACGGTACTATCGTTACCGGTATGCGATCCAGATAGAGAATTTGGTATTTGTATATTAACTTAGCGTGAACACCCCAATTTTTAGCTAAACTACTGAACCGGAACTGCTGTAGGCTTTCGCGCGTCTCGTGAGCATTAGCTCAAATTTCTTGTACTGAAATGACGCTAGGTTTACATGGGCATCGTTAGAGACTCGAGACTCGACGGAAGCAGCGTTGCGTGCGTTGGCGTTGCTGTCGGTGTAGTCGATTGTGTTCGGTAGGTGGCGCTATAGTTTAGCTATAATAGTTATTAGTAGGCTTCACAGCTTTTGTATATATGCATTATGGACACTGCGAAACTCTGTATATTAGTGAAATTATTTTGCATTACAGTTATTTTAATATTAGTGAAGTTAAATAGTTGACTACCGAGCGTCAGTTCGAATACTCGTTGGCCTAGATAGCTCAGTTGGGAGAGCGTTAGACTGAAGATCTAAAGGTCCCCGGTTCAATCCCGGGTCTGGGCAAAACCCCCAGGTTAGCCCCGGGGGCCGACAACATTTTTTGATCATAATTGAACTGGTTAAAGTTAATAACGGTTACTGATTTAACTAGTTACTTCTTTATTAATTTTTTTCCAACTTTTTAAAAATACTTTTTGACAAGATTGACTTTACGCCCTATTTATTGTTCTGTGCATCTACTGAAAGTTACTACTACAAAAATAGTAATTAATTCCAGTAATTTTGGCGCAATCCACTGTTCAAATGTATGCGTGGCAGCCCGAAATCGCAAAAAAATCATTAAAAACCCGTTTTTAGATTTTAAGGTCGTGTATCAAGGTTATATCTGTGAGATGGAGCTTGCTCTGCACTATGCGACCTTGCTACATAGTTTCCTAGTGGGCAGTAAGACATGACTGACGCCATCGCCCGTGGTGAAATTTCGT
>Ga0209367_1008493_pt1 | contig 14038 bp, 7 predicted proteins | sample WorMetLIZISLAND2_FD_187412 | JGI IMG/M metagenome (GOLD analysis project Ga0209367, IMG submission 187412) | Marine gutless worms symbiont microbial communities from Max Planck institute for Marine Microbiology, Germany - Olavius geniculatus... ... | reverse complement strand
GGGCAGGAAAGGGGAAAGGAGGGAAGGGGAAAGGGGAGGGGAGAAGGGAAAAGGGAAAGAGGAGGAAAGGACGGGAGGAGGAGAAAGGAAGAGGGGAGAGAGTGGACCCCCCAAGGATTTAGTGAAATGACGCCACCGGGTTGAGCGCACTGTGCAAGAAATATCCAGGAGCAGAAATGAAATGCAGATAAAATACATGATAAATCTGGTGGTATTAACATACTTCCTGCATTAGAGCATTTCAACAAATTAGGCCTACGTTTTTTTTGCTATACTAAATGCACTTCTTTTCGAAAAAGACGCTTTTACAACGTATCAATGGCCCCAGGCTGGTCAGTAATCAGTACACAGAGTACTGAGTACTATGTAAATGGCCTAAGTTTCGATTACAAAGCTGTATAATTGTTGTCCCCAGATGATAAACGTTTGTCCATTTATCTTCTTCTATAGTAAGCTGAGCTAATTTCAGTTCAGTAGGCTGTAAATATGGCTAATGATGCCTGAAATAAAATAATAACAATGCATGATTAATTAGATATTTCACACAAATAACTCCACATGTAGAACACAACTGTTATGGTTGGCCTATTACACGCTGGGGCATCAGAATGCAATATACAGAATAGAATATCTGACAAATGTCGGTAATAATATTATAATATATCCACTTTAAATGGCAAAAAACTGCATGGAAAATTTGAAACAATTTTAGCATACTCCGAGCATGATTTCTTTGATCCGTCCATTATCCAGGTTGGGCCGGTCTCTAAAATAAACTTATTGAGAATTGTTATGGCAGTGCATTCCAGAAGCCAGATGCTTTTCCAAATTTCCCATCACCCAAACAACAGCATATTAAGACGCTAAACGCTGGCATCATAGCATAAGCAACAGAAAAAAATTCTCAATGGCGTGACAACAAAGATGGAGATTGAAAGTGACTTCTCCATTACTTGCAATTCTCTACACTGCTAGCTGGCACCGTAACAGCAAGCCCACAGAAACGCAGGTAAGAGCAAATGTGTGTGCATTGTGCATGCATGTAAGCCATGTACAGGGTGGTCCAAAAAAACGGATACCCAGTTTTATTTTTGGATAACTTCGGTAATTTAGCACCGATTTTAACCATTCTTTCACTGTTACAAGCAGAAATTTATGGCACGTAAACGTGAAGTTTTTCCACCCACCGCACCTTTATTGTGTGACCACATTACCTAGCAAAACAGTTCTCATTTCGTAAGCCCATAATTAAACAGCGATCATCCTTTGTTATTCTGCCTATATCAAACAATTTATTCTAAGAATTATTACTGGTAAACAAAGTAAATAAACACAATATGACGTAACAATGACGTCACAAGGCACTACTGCAAATAAGTAAGTAAGCTTAACTATTTTATGCTACGAAATTGATATCTTGATGTGTTGCCTGTTCTCTGAGACCACTGTAGCTTTGACAGTGTTTGTTTTGCTAGGTAATGTGGTCACACAATAGAGGCGTGGTGGGTGGAAGAACTTCACGTTTACGCGCCATAAATTTCTGCTTGTAACAGTGAAAGAATGGTTAAAATCAGTGCTAAATTACTGAAGTTATTCCAAAAATAAAACTGGGTATCCGTTTTTTTGGACCACCCTGTATACTGTGAAAAAATTCCAGTGTCTTCAACTAAGAATAATCTTGTTATGCCTCTGAATATGTTCTTCCATAAACAAGTGTCCTACAGCTGCTTCACACATAAAGGTGCGCAGAGAGCAACAGAGTTGAACTGATCAATGTGTAGGCGGTTGAGTGCAAATAAAGACGACCATTAGTTACTACTGTACTGCAAATCTGTGGAACTTCAAAAGACAATGCACGTGATCCATTACTGAAGCAGATGCAAAGTGAATACATATTCAGAGCACTGCAATTACAGCAGACACTTGAAATAAAATATAAAATAACCGAAAACTGCTGGTAATGTTGTAAAATGTTTGGCAAATATGTTCCATACCAGCATGCCTTCAGTGAAGCAAAATTTTAAATGAGTTGTTCTAGGCTATATTTTGGTCGTTAGCAGGCAATCAATCAGCATACATGCATGCTATCTATAAACTATCTACTTGCTGCCGATATGTATCACAGTCATATTCAGTGCTGGTCAAGAGCAGAACAACAAATATTGCTGAAAATAAAGATAACATAGGACCTACACAGCATGCAATCCCCTGGATTATAGATATGTTCAAAAGTCCACGACATATGTACATATGCGACAACGGCCTTTACCAGCACCTCAGCTACCTTGATTGAACAAATAACACATTTTACTACCAAACTAGAAATACGTTCTGTGAAACGATCTGTCCCATTGCCATGCTATATAGCCTAGCAGCTGCGTTTCAGCGTTTGACGCTCTTGTGAGCCTGCAGCCAATTTTGTCTTCGAATAAAAACGGTTGGTTGCCATGACAACAGGGGTCTTCAGGGGAGAAATTTACATGACACCATTGCATAGTCCGGGCCCAAAAATAGGGGTAGGTGCAAACAGGGAGCAATTATCTTTCACGGGGGCCGAGTTGTAGTCAATTTTGTCCCAAAATTCGTTGCCACGGCAACGGGTTGGCAGGGAAAAAATTCAAATGACACCATCGGATAGCGCGGGCCCGAAAATAGGGGGTAGATGAGAACAGCTAGCAATTGTCTTTCACGGGGGCCAAGTTATAGTCACATTTGTCCCAAAATTCATTGCCATGCCAACCGAGGTCGGCAGGGGAAAAATTTAAAGAAAACTGTCAGATAGCCCGGGCTCGAAAATAGGGGGTAGGTGCAAACAGTGCGCAATTATCTTTTACGGGGATCGAGTTATACCGCTTTGAAATCTCCATTGGCTATAATGCAAAGTCCTGCAACTTTAAATGGTTGCTATGGCAACAGGAGTCGATAGGGGGTAAATTTAAATAACACTGTAAGATTGCCTGACACCAAAAATAGGGGGTAGGTAAACACAGCACGCAATTATCTTTTATGGGGACCGAGTTAAAAAATTGGGGTAAAATAGGGGAAGGAGTTATCAGATTTTTATTCCAAACAAACTTGATCTTACTTTTCAGGCCCCGAATCGCTGTGGATAATTTCATAAAAATAAAATGAAAACTGCGGCCGTAGGAGTGTTTACAGACAGAGTGACAGACAGACACAAGTGATTTTATAACCTGTCCTATGCTATGCTATAGCAATGGGACAGATAATAATAAAAGCAACACTCTTTACTGATGATATTATGTATCGATTCACAAACAGTGATTCTATAATAATCACACTGGTCAGTAGTCTTCAACTTGTTGAAGTTTGACCATTTTCGGAAAAAAATGAAAACATTCTGAATTCTACATATTCTATTCATATACAATTCTACTTTGACCAGCTGAATCCTGCCAGCCTTTCTACACAACTAAACCTAGTTGATTTAAGTGCTATCACCGACAGACTAAGATTGTAAGATAAGCAATTCAGCCGTTTTGCAAGAAATGAAACAATAATATGGAAGGATGAAGCTTTGTGTATAGCAATGAGACAGATAACAGTTACAATGCACATTGTACAGATCATAAAAAAGGCCAATAAATTGACAAAAACCACAATCTTTCCTAAACATTCCATAACACTATCATAAGCACCAAATGACTTTATAAACTGTGAAAGAAACAAGCAGATGCAAAAAAGGGTCAAAAGGTTAGACGTGAAGAAATGCACAAATGCAATGCACCATTCCATGTAACAGTTCATGGAATTATCTGTCATCCTTTTGCCTTGCAGCAGAACGTGCTGTAGTGACTGCAGTGCATCAATGATGTTTAAGCTGTCAGTATCTCATTCTGCATTTCTTACAGCTTCTATCAAAAATCATTATACTGCAACTGCTGCAGCAAATCCCAAAAATCAATAAATCCAATGACATACAAGCTTGACATGTTGACTCCACTCTGCATACAAGTGGCATTACGTCATGTCGCAAGCTGCTTCCTAGGACAGTTCCACTGCATTTCACTTAATATGCTTGCAACATCAAAACTTTTATGCATGCTCCTTCATCAACATCACAGTCCTAAAACCAACTTTTTACATAGTTAACAAGTATTTACAAACTAACAGTATATATGCATGTGTTAATTCAAAGTCCATTGTCATTGGTCTTATTGCAGCAGTAGCTATGCTGACCATTCCTTCAGTGTCTGTGAACAGAGCACACTGGGCTCCTGCATCGCACGTTGTACCTACCACGGCAGGCCCAAACACTTCCTCCTCTGTATTCCTTGCAGAATCAGCAAAGATCATTGGACTTGTACTGAGCTACTGACTGACTCTGTATCACAGTATCACTGCATCATGTCTAGATGCGTGATCTTGTATCATGCCACTAAAAGGATAAGCCACCCACACACGTGGCCAAATCCGAAAGCTATTAAGAATGAAAGAGTGTGTAATGACAAATTATGATCATTTCAGAAATTACTACAAACTTGCACACCAACACGATTACATGCAATTCCTGTGTAACAAAATCAGCATCACGTTGAGTCTTACCCAAGTATTTTTTATCTTTTCAGTGTGGCCGATTTTCTGAACACTAAATATTTTTAAAAGTTCCAAAATTTAAGTTACAAATTGTGTACAATACCTCCAATGAAAAGGTTTGCAAATGTTTTACTGAGTATAATTCTTTTCGATGTGTAGTTGTGAAAATCAAGTGTGAACGATCACGCGTTAGGTGGCTTCGACAATGCTGGACTGTGATCACCTCTGTTGACTTTCAGACTTTAGGAACGTTACTCATCCGTGCAACGCTTGCAGTGCAACTCCCATCGGGATCTGTCCGTATACGGAAACTCCCGTTCACATCGCGGACACACAAGGGGGTCGTTTGTCAACCGTTCACTATCCACGCCAGATTCTGGTGGTCCATCTGCTCCAACATCAGTCAGATGTAATGATGTGAGTTCCAGAATGGGTGGCGAACTGCACTTTGAGGTAGCAGACCACACACCCGATGAACCTGATGACTGAAGGCTCTTAATTGTCTTCTTCAGGTCTTCCCTGTTGGCAATCTCCTCCTGCCATGATGCTCGACATTTCTGAGCCTAAAAATTACCAAATATCAAACATCATTTATTCTTCATCTCTTACAATGAACGATTTTTGTTCAACTAGCCATTTTTCACGAGTTACTTCAGGTAAGACCATATGACCAAAACTGGAAAAACTGGGAAAAGCTGATTGACTTTCTGCATGTTGGCAAAACTTTCAAATCGCTGAATTTTTAAAAGCATCTGGTTTTTGTTTAATTTTTCATTTCGTTTCTATCACTGCATATTTCTACAACAGTTGTGTATTATGGCACCCATGTTCTACGAATGTGGGGTGCCCTATTAAGTTCTATTATATGAAAGGGCTGCTTGTTAAACTTTGCTTATCTGTTACAAGTAAGCCTTAGCTACTGCAGCACAAAAGCAGAAATATCATTAACCACAAAAAACATTCCAATAAACAAACATCTAGTTTATCACGAAATATATCCCATCATGTAGACTACAGTCACAAATCTTATAAATGTACGTACTTCGATGGCCAGCCTTCGTACCCATTCCTGATGTTTAGCAATATCTATCTCATATTTGTTTCGCTGTCGTTGTTTCTCTGTCTGCTCCAGTTTAAAGTCTTCTTCATATGCAGCAATCTAAATTCCAATAACTAGTATGTCATTATCACAGTATATTACTAGTTTACTAGTAGAATATTAACACATTACAAATGAATATGAAAAAAATACAATTCCACTGTACCGACAAACGTGGCAACAATTGCCATACAACTCAGATATTTAGATGAAATAATTTCAAATTAAACTACGCATGCATAAAACTATACTAATATTACAATGCCAGAAATTTTAGTTGCAAATGATAGACAAAAGACTACTGCACCAGTCTACACAAAACTGTAATAAAATAATGCAGAAAAATATGCAGACAGACTAAAAGGTCTGCGAGAAGCCTATTTCATCAATGACCTAATACAGTGCAAACTGAAACATACTTGAGCTTTATTTAACTGTCGTTCTTCAACAAGTTGTTGATTCTCACACTTCAGATTATCAATCTCACGCAATAACTCTTCGCTTGTCTGTAAATGCAGTGAACAAACAACAGAACCATGTCTAATACACACAGCAATTCAAGAGATCACTGCTAAAACATTTCTGAGACGGTCAGCATATCTGCACTCGCCACTTGGCTAGCTTGTAATCTAGTACAGCTTATGTCCAAACGTTGCCATTAAACATGGCCCGCCAGACAATGACAGCAATGGTTAATGATATGCTAGTTATGAACAGAAACAGTATTTATTCTATCTTGTAGCATTCATCCATAGCTGAAATATCATCACCCTGAGCTGTTGCTCCAATGCTTCTTTCTCAGTCAGCAGTACCCTGTTCTTCGCTTCGTAATCCTTACAGTGACCTTTCACTTTCTCCAACTCCTCAAGGACCTGCAGATGCAAAGTACAAATCAATCATTAAATGCAGCTGATCATTAGGACCCACAGTTTTCCGCAGGCCGTGGAATTTCGAGCCAAGCCGCGGAATTTGCCCTTTTCCACAGAATTCTGATATTGCCGCGGAATTTTACAGAAGTTAAGAAATGACTGATGATTAGTACAATCGTCGGCTTTAAACTAACTATATCACGGAGAAAAATCAAACTGAGCTGCCTAAAACTGCATCCCTACTAAAATAATTACCATCGTATACAGCACAATCGTAAATTAACACAATGCAACTAACTGATAAACTGCACTTTTGAACAGAAAAAAGATTGATAATTTCCTTTGTATGTTGCTAGCATAACTGAGCACCACGCCAGCATCCAAAAACTTAAGTTTTTTTTAAACGGAACAAAGCTTAATATATGCACAAACGGAAGACCACGGTAAGCCGCGGAATTTGGACAATTTTGCCACAGTGAGAGATGGAATTTTGCGAACTGGCCCGCGGAATTTGGCAAAATTTACCGCGGAAAACTGTGGGCCCTACTGGTCATCGACAGTAGAAATAGGAACGTGCTACAAAACATAACTGAATTAGTACTTTTCAAGTTTTCTTACTTAACTACTTTCATAACGAGAAATGTCACAAAGAGAAGGATAGAACTGATGGCCGCAGAACTGACTGAGTTACAGAGCTTTGCAGTACAAACATCATGTCGTAAAACCAATCAACTGGCAACAGCAGATGACTGCAGACAGGTAAATGAGACATCCAGGAATCCAGAGAAAATGATGCTAAAATATCCGTTTTACCGATCATGAAATAAATCTATGTTTGGGTGCTCTTGTAATGAATGTAAATTGCATAGCTACAACTTGAAAAATATTTTTTCATTTTTTCTTACATGATCAGCCTTGGTTCTGAGAATTTCTAATTGTAACTTCAGCACTTGCCTAACATTTTAAGATACCAGCATATAAGTTTCATTAGCATCGGCATTATGCAACAGGAAAAAACAACAACAATTGCTGTGTAGTTAATAAATGAACCTGAGCATAATTGGCACTTGGTTTGCTGCTGGTATCTACATGAGAGCCTTCCTGTCTGCATCTGTCATGTGCCCGCTTCAGAGCATCTGCATACGCCTGTGATATTGCAAGTTTCCGCTCCAAAACTGCAACCTAACACAATGCGGACGATATTCATGTCACTGTTAAAAGCTGATAAAAATTTAAGACAAAATATCGTTGAATGTATCACCTTCACCCAGCGACAGCAAATACAAAGTAAACACCATATATATAAAAAAACAGAAAATGTCTTATTTAGATATAATGACTGCAAGAGACTAGCTCTTTACTTCTGTTCACTTAAGCACCCTATCACACATAGCTTGATAAGCCAGCATACTGAAAGTCATAAACACGGCCTCCCACTATATCATACAATAACGCCCTTACTTCCTTAGCAATAGATGTGGCAACCGACTATCTTAACAATAAAAAATGACCTGAATGGTCAGTTACTACTACTACACATATGACTGAACTGTAAACAATCAAACAACTCTGTATTAACCGATCACAACAAAAAATAACTTTACCAATCACATAACATAATAACACATTATCACAATCAGAATTCAAATAAAAGCAATGTCACACGGCCTATCGGCTCATCTCTACGCTGACGACAAGCAGGTTCACGGATCGTGTCGGCCTGCTGGTGTAGCTCCATTCTCAACAAAACTTACCAGCAGCGTGGAAGAAACGTCTGGCTGGATGAAGTCAAACAGGCTGCAGTCGAATCCAGACAAGGCAGAGCTTTTGTGGTGCGCAACCAGCCATCGTCTGCATCAACTGCCGACCACCGCACTGCTAATCGGGGGGCCGCAGTTGACCCAGCGAAGTCTGTCCGTGACCTGGGCATTCACATTGATGGTGACCAGATCATGAGGACGCGTGTTAAAAGAACCATGTCGCATTGCTTTGCAGCACTCCGACAATTACGTCAGATCCGCAGCTCAGTACCGCCAGCCACGTTCCTGTCTTTAGTGGTCACCTTGGTGCTGTCCAGACTGGACTACGGAAACGCTGTACTGATCGGTCTTCCAGCTTATCTGGTACGTCGTCTTCAGACAGTACTATATGCGGCAGCAGGGCTCATCTACCACATAAGATCCGCAGACCACATCACTGACGCGCTTGCCAGTCTTCACTGGCTGCACGTCCCAGAGTGGATTGAGTACAAAGTCGCCGTTCTGACGTACAATATTCTTCACAGAAGTGCACCGCAACATTTGGGTCCACTCGTTCCTGTTGCCGATCTGCCCAGCAGTCGGACATTGTGCTCCGCTGGCACCAATCGCCTGCTGGTACCACCTGTCAGACTCTCAACTGTCGGTAACCGGGCTTTCACGGTTGCTGGACCTCGTGTCTGGAACACTTTACCGGAGGACGTAACAACATCTCAGTCACTCACAATGTTTTGTCGTCACCTTAAAACCTGGCTCTTCAGAAAGTCATATCCGGACATTATCCTCTAAACTTTTCTATTATCTGTCTAACCTTGAAGTAGCTCTGCTAATAAGGCAATACTGATTGATTGACTGATTAACTGATTGAAGTCTAATACTAATGTCTTTCTTTCACTATCAACCAATTTTAGTGAATAAATCATGTGAACAATGTCAGGAAAATGTGAAAGGTTTTGCTCACTTTGTCCGCAAGTTGTGCACACTGCTGAGCAAGTCTGTCCACATCGCCATTATCTCTGCTTGCTATAACTGACTTGAGCTGTCTAATGCGTTTCTGTGCATCGGCAAGGTCATGCCGTAGTATCTCTGCAGCATCTTCATACTCCTGCCTGTCCTGTGACACCCACGCATAAACAATTTACGAGCAAGTGAATACAAGATCTGATTTGTCATCAACTGTTCTTGTGAGGCCTACCAGTAAAGCAGTACTTCACAGTCTACTAATGTTTATAACTGCCATGTGCTGACATCACTCACATCACATACTACCCAATAGAACAGAGGCACGTTTCGCACTTTTTTCCCTGAGAATCTCACTTCTATGGCTCAGTAGTTCTCACTAGTTCTCACGAAAAGTGTGAAACGCGCAAGTAATAATTCTACGAGAATTCTAACATAGAATTCTACGCTAGCCAATTTTATCTATTTGGATGACGTAACTCACAAGCAAGTGGACGGAGCTAGCATAACGTAGCAAAGGAAAATCTTGCTCACAATTTCTCAGAGAATCTCAGAGAAGTAGAAAGTGCGAAACGCGCCTCTAAGATAGAATTTCTGAGATTCTCAGAGATTGTCAGAGAAAAAAGTGTGAAACGTGCCTCTGACGTACATACTGCTGCTGTGCTACTAAAATTAAACAATGATACTGACATCAGATAACACTTGGATGGGAAATGGGGTGGGATGTGCTGAAACAGATTGTAGAAAAGCTCCAAATGAAAACTTGGCTATTCAAAATCTGATATGGCAAGTGATAACTATTTTGCAATGTGACAATCAATCCTAAAAACCATGGCTGTCAATCACCAATGTGTGGATATATATGACAACTTCACAAAAAATACCGACAGAATATAAAACAAGATGTTATTATTAACTCCTGTTACACCGCCGCTGCAACTACCTACCTAAACAAAATGCATTATCACAACCAAAAATAACAGCAACTTTTGTGCAATATCATAGTCTCATAAGAACGTCTCATTGCACTGACTACTATTACGTGACTTCACTGTTTAGACTTATTGTTACGTGTCCTTGAATGTAGTCTTAGGACTTAACGCCATGCTAAAGTTTATTCGTCCTTCATCAGCATCATCATCTTAGTAGTTGAAACACATAACAACATACGAATAAAAATTAGACAACTGCACATTTTTCCGAAATAGTTCCGCCAGTGTTAATTACGAATATGACTACTGCATAATGCATATAATTCTAAAGCTGATCTTGGCAACAGAACAACATACCAAGTACATTGAAACGGACAATCCCTTTTGACTGAGAAAATCTCGCAGCGTCTTCTTCAGTCGCACATTCTGCTGTAAGACTTTATCCAGCAGATCTTCAGAGTGGAAATTAGCTACTGACGACACTGGCAAAGAGGTTATAGATGATGATACTGGCAACGAAGAAACAGTAACAGTTGACGAAGAGCAAGTAGGACACGTGTCTGTAAACGACGAAGTCGGCAGCTCAGTAGAGGCTACTGGGCTGCCTAATGTAACTACTGCCTTGTTTGTCAGTTTTTCCACCTTGGTATGGCTGCTAGGTAAATGTGCTGGATGTTTAACAGGTTCACCATCAGTTTCCACATCAGAGAGCATAGTTCCAATTGCTGCAACAGCATCGTCTTCTTCCAGACTATTCCTAGTAGAAGTAGCATTCTGTAGTTGAATCATGCTGCTTAGTCGTGTTTCAACCTGATACAAAGCCAGCTGCAGCTGTTCATTTTTTTCCTTGCAAGCCATCATCTCCTTGTCTTTTTCGTGAATCAGTCGGTGCAAGTTAGAAGCTGCAGTGAGCTGTGTCTTAAGCTGTTTCATCTGAGCAGTTGCCTGCATGTACTCCGACCTGGGAATTCTCACAATATCTTTGCAGTCAGTATTGCTGACACTGGAAGATGGAAACTTCTTGGCCATAATGCTAGTCACATACAGAACAGAAACCGTACACAACAAATGAACAATGATGCAATTTTGTCTAAATATGTGCTTTGTTCAGATGCAGAAATTGCATGGAAATGTGCTTGTAATTTAATGTCAGAATGTGCATTAAACAGGTAGCATATATATGTAAGCCAGAGATGTGCGGATCCTGGACTTTGCACCTGTGTCCGCGACTGTGTTCGCAAAACTAATCTGTCAGACGTCCACGACCACGTCTGCACTGCCAGCAATGATGATAATGTTAAAAATCAATTGAGCCTCAGAGCCAGCGTTAATTAATGTGGCATGTGCCAAAAAAACTGCAAATGCAAATGAAAATTTGCAGTATTATTGTTAATAGAAAGTAGAAACGTTGCAGTAAAGGAATTTGATTTTTTGTCAGAAAGCGTCCGCATCCACGACCGCATCTGCAGAATGCTTTTGCGGGTGCGCATCCCGTCTACGAACGCGTCCACATCCGCACATCTCTGACGTAGGCCTGTATGCAGAACAAATGCAAATGAAATGCACTAACTATTCCATGGACTTAAGCAAAAAATATTTATTATACTGGTATGCAGAAAATATGTGATATAGAAATTGCCACAAAATATGCGATATAATATCCTGCAATTGCATCATCGCCTATAACTGGTTTACAGGTCCCAACACATGGTGCTTTCAAGCTGCAAGTACTCAGTGTCAGTGTCAATGTCAAGCAAGGAGTCTCGGCAAGTTGCGGTAACCTGCTCTTAGTTCTAACCAGTGTTGGAATTGCTGGGGGGGTTCAACCCCCCAACTGTTTTCTCAACCCCCAACACCCTGTCAAATTATGCACTGAGGGGTCAGCTATGTACTGTAATACTTAGGATCTACATCACAATTTTGGTTGGGCTCTGAACGTCGAAAAGTTCAACCCCCAGCTAATTTTTCACAATTCAAACACTGGTTCTAACCCCGGGTAGAAATTTTCAGTAAATAACGATCATGACTTTGTAACATACCAGATCTTAGGTAATATCATCCTCTCACAGCTGGAAACATTTAGTAAAGCGCACGTCATTGCGGTGAAGATCAGCGAGCAAAAGTAACATTACGAGTCTACATTGTTGTGTTTTACTTATAATAAAGCCTGCAAAAATTTTCCCCAATCTGAATAATATACAAACCTCCAGTTTTGTAACTTCGGTGAAATTGCAAGTTTTCCGTGTTACTTTGCAACGTTTCTAACGAAATCGAAATTTTTATCACCTTCGCCGTAGAATCGAACTGAAACCAACGGAAAAACCAAATTTCGAATAACGAAAATTTCCAGATTTGATTACTCTCGAAAATACCCAAGTTTCGACTGTGCGATTCGCCTCTGTGGAAAAAATCCACGGAGCTGTAATTAATTATAGGCTATTTATACTTACATGGGAAAAAATCACCGAGTGGCGAAGCGCCGCGTAGGCTTACGTCGTGAAGCTGATCAAATGGCAGCGACACTGTAGGCGCATCTGTCAGGACGTCCTGTGCGTGCCCGAATCAGGGGCGCGTATTCAAAGGGGGGCGCGCGGCGCCCCCCCTCGCCTAAACTCGGCAAACATTAAGTCTAGTGCAGATTTCTTGGAATACGCACGCCACTGTCCACTCAGTTGCTAGCATCCGCCTTTGTTCTGCTACTCGAGGAATCGTTTAGTGTGCTACGCCGTGGTTAATGCATAATTCCTCCTGTGCACATATAGGCCTACTCAAACAGCCCCCCCCCTATCCCATGTCGGACAGCTGTGATGTAATAACGTCTCCAAAATGCATCAACTAGATAGACATAATATTTTATTTTGTCCTCCAAAGAGCAAAAAATGCGCTTTTATACACACAAAAAGCTTCAGTTTCAACTTGAAATCCTAAATACGCCCCTGCGAATGCAAGTTCCAAGACGTGGCGTCACTGCCTTCATGGTCGCTCCATCGATGGACGCCTGCTGGTCGTGCTGGAAAATTATGTTCCCACTCTTCGATCAGGCGCAACTTCAGCTGGTCGACGTCGTGAATCCGGCTGCAGTAGCCTACACACGTTTTTGCTTCCCCCAGATCTGAATGTCAGAAATAGTTGGCTGGCCACGGAGCTACCGATTGATGAAGTATAAGTTAAGGCTTATTTCTCAACTTCTCACGCCCCTGCGGTGTGCAGGAGGCGCGTGGTTCTCTTGAAAAGTGAAGTCGCAACTCGCAACATTGTTTTTAAATCCAGTCTCCAAACAGCGTATAGGCCCCTACTGCATGCTTGATGGGAAATTACGTATACAACGTTTACAAAAAAAAAAATCTTTGTAAACGCGTTTATTATTTTGTCAACGTTTATCTCAATAAAAATCACATGATCGAAACGAAGCAAAATTATGACAGGAAGCCAAGCTATAGTGCATTGCGTTCGATCACTGATAGAGTTCATTGGGTCACGGTGCTAGTGACGGTAAACAGCTGTCTCATGATGGAGCACCTCCTACAGAGCAGACGTCTAGAGGACGATTGAGCAACGCGCAGTCTCACCGTGCCACTTTGACAATGAAAAAACTTTTATTGGAATTTGGAATTATTCAAATAATAGGCCTAATATTTAAACTTACGCTTTGTGTAGGCCTACGTTAGGCCTACTTTTAGTTTACAAACGTTTACAATCTTTTTTCTAATAAACGCGTTTATTAACGTTTATTATAATTTTTGACGTTTATCACATCTATGATTTTAAGCCCGGGCCGGGGGCACAGCATCCCCCAGTTTTGCTTCAGCCCCCTCCCCCTCCCCAGTTTCGTGGCCACCTATGATTTTTTGGCAGATATAACAC
>Ga0209367_1008492_pt1 | contig 14038 bp, 7 predicted proteins | sample WorMetLIZISLAND2_FD_187412 | JGI IMG/M metagenome (GOLD analysis project Ga0209367, IMG submission 187412) | Marine gutless worms symbiont microbial communities from Max Planck institute for Marine Microbiology, Germany - Olavius geniculatus... ... | reverse complement strand
GGGGGGGGGGGGCGCTGAGGCGGAAAATGTAAGTGGGAAAAAAACAGAACATGTTGCACGGATCGAAAATGCGAGTACTGAAATGAAAACACAAGTACGAATTTGCATGTCTGGAATAGGCAAGTACGGAAAACATATTAGTAGCAGAAAAAATTTTTGCGAAAATTACAATAAAACCTTCATGCACTAATTGCCAGACGAGATTAAAGGAACAGAACAATAATTTTTGAAATTGGTTTCCTTTTGCGGTCTGTGGATTTTGTTCTCGTCTGTTTAACCTTTGAACATCAGCTGTGTTAGACAGGGTAACTTGCTGAAGATGTTCCAAAAAAACATTAAAAAAACTTTGTCGAGAAACTATAGTTGTTGAGAATGGTGTGCAAACTTTAATCTGCATTACGATCGCTCTTCCCGTTTCCGTAATTACGTTTTCCGCCCCCGCAGATTTGTATTTTGTACTTAGGTTTCCGTATCTGCATTAATTTTTAGTAGCCCTACATAATGGTTATTCAATTATGCTCGTTTGGTACCAATTGAAAACGCGTCGCATAGGCTATGCGACTTCCTATTAGTGACCATAAGGGTGGCCCAAGCTAGCACCGTTTGTGAGACACGGCGACTAATTGGCCAAAAATTTTTAACTTTCTTCACCCTTTTCTTTTATAGCATCATCGTTCAAAGCTCTTCAAATTTCTGGGTAAACTTTGCAGAACCCGAGAGCGGAGTTCTTGCTTGAAACGTTTGGTGATCCCAGCTTACATCACTTTTTTGGCGCGTAAGATACAGACAAACAGATGGACAGACATTCCCAAGACAGGACTCTGCATAGCGAGTTGTGCGAAGCAATGCCTAATTTCTTGCACAATGTTTATCTGTACGTACACTGCATCACAGCATAACCAGCTAAAAGACATCAGTGCCATTGTGTCGTGCTGTAAGCCCGCAGAAGTTGACTTCCGCTGGCGCGAGGAGGCTCAAAACTGTCGCCGATGATTGATGCGAACCGTTAAGCCAGTAATCATTCATAAGCTAGCTGGTGCAGTACAGGCCGGCAGCGGCTTAATCAATGATTAGTGACTTAACGCCGCAGCTTCTAGCGATCTGTCAATCAAATCAACGTACCGTGAACGTGATTACTGCAGCATGGCAGCAGAAGTACTAGCCACAGCAGCATCGTCATCATCATCATCACAGGCCGTGGCATTATGCCACGTGACCGGTGACGTCACCAAGGTGCCCGCCGTGACGTCATCACTCGTCGACTACATCGCAACGAAAGGTCGCAAATTATGCTTCCAAGTGCTTGTAGGTTCTTTTTTTAGTTTTGTCAATCGACAAGCAGCCGCTTCTAACTTAAACGAGCTGTTCCAACAGTGCTTTATGTGAACATAAAATATTTATTTCTTGCCCTCAGATCATTCACCATCTTGCAGCGCCATCTCATCTTTCTGTTGATATTTTCTGTGCAGTAGTCTTGCTTTTCTCAATAACGTCTCTGAACATGCCCCTGATCACGTTCAAGAAATCACCGTGAGCTCGGTTGAGTCCGTGCATCTAGTGCTAAAACGCGCTCCACTCGACGGACGCGCTGGCGACGCCGCAGCGAAGACTGAAGAGTGCTTAGCAGCAGCAGCAGCAGCAGCAATATCACCACGAGACTACAGTAGGGCTGGGCCATCCGAGTAATTTATCGCTTGAGTACTCGACGAGTTTTGTAATGAGTACTCAAGTAGTAGTTTAATAAATAAATACGTTAAAATTGTTATAAATATTCATTATACACTGCACATTATTTAACTATGCGTCAACTGCATTTTCTAAACTTTGACCTAGAATTTATAAATACGCGTTAGTTGCCGTAAACACCGAATTCATTATATACAGAGTATATTTTACAGTCAGGCAGAGTCAAAAAGCACAAACTTGGTAATTCGGGATTTTCTGTCGTTTCCACAAATTGATCGCATATTGATCAAACTAATAGTTTCGTCACGCAGTTTATTCAGCAGTAATTTTGTTATTTGTATTAATATTTTTTATTAAATATTTTGTTAAATATTCGAGTCTAAAGATATTACTCGAGTGCAATTTTGGATTTGAGTAAACTCTGAGCTTAACTCAAATAGGCGCACTCGTGTACACGACACAGCCCCTAGCCTACAATAAGTGCTGCTGCTGCTGCTGCAACTGTCGTATCAATAACAGCTGATGTCGATAATGCACTCTAACGTTGGCGCTGGGACTTTGACACGCTAAAAAGCTAGACTTCCAACAGAGAATGGGACTTCAACAGAGCTTGGGCTTGAAGTGGAGAACAATAATTTAACGAAAAGACGAAAAATAATCACAATAAAAAGAGTGGGCAGACTTGACATAAGATATATTTGTGCCTATTTATGTTTCCTTCCTTTCTCATGTCTAAATACCGCCTGCACTTAAAGTCTGATACTCTGTCAGACACAGCAGACCAGATGAGTATATTAGGAAGTAACAGGACGCATGAAAACAAGACTGGCCTTGCTTGAATTTTGCCATGCTTTGCGCTCGCTATGTTTTAAAACTGCAGAGGGTCTACAGAAATAAAACTATCATAATGCATGAATATGTTTTCTATTTGTAATTTTATTAACTACAACAAGAAACTTAAGCTAATGCTCACGAGACGCGCGATAGCCTATAGCAGTTCCGGTTTAGTAGTTTAGCTAAAAATTCGAGTGTTCTCGCTAAGTTAATATACAAATATCAAATTCTGTATCTGGATCGCATAACGATAGTTCCGTGGCGCCACCTTGTGAATGATATAGACTTGTGTCGCAGCCCGAAAGCGCCAAAAAATCCATAAAACCCCCTATTTTGGCGTTCAAGGTCATCCGAGGCCATTGAATTCAGCGCCAATCGAGAGCCAGTGTACGACTTTCTATTAGTGATTAATAGTAACCTAAGCCCTGTCTCGCACCGTTACTGAGATACAGCGACTTATTGGCCAAAAATCGCCAATTTTGCCCATTTCTCTCTCATTTAGCGCCCTCGTTCGGGGTGACCCCCTTCGAATTTATGAAAAAGCTTTACGGTTTTTAAAACTAGAGTTTTCTAGGTAGCCGACGGTGAAGATTTGGTGATCAAAGCTTGCACCGTTTTTGACTGATCCACCCGTGTGACGGACAGACAAACAGACAGAATTGCGATGGCTAAGACGCGCTAAAAGCAGTAGCTGCTTTCGCGCGTAAAAACTGCATGCCTTTTGGCCTATTTCAGTAAGTGGGGAAACGAATGTTCTTTCTGAAGAGTGAGGGCTTGGCGTTCCGGGCATGCCCGCTCCACTACAGCCATAGAGCAAACCGTAGACTGGATCGCTTTCGTCAGCTTGAAATGTAACAGCACACTTTAAGACTCTTTGGTTAAAGTAAAAAAACACAAAACAAAACAGGAGAACGTTTGCAGTCTACAGATATTTGGGTCCTGCAAAGTGTAGGCCTCATAATCAGCAAGCGAACAATAATCAGGACGTACCAATCGCTCGAGGAATAATTCAGTAGACAACCGCCAACGACTTTTGCAACAGTCTGAGTCACCGATTTGCGATCAATATCGTCAGTGATGAACCATTGTTGTATGCGTGAAATAAAATTTTTAAAAAATTGTCAAGTATTTGACAAACGTTTGCTTTACATCATAACCACAACCGTAGTCCATGCACTAACATCATTTACTATACCGTACCCATCGTCAAATGGGACAATTTTCTGTCAGTATTTTAGGTGATGCAATTCATTCCTATAACGAATAAGCTGACGAGTACAAATAGGCCTACACAGAAGGCACGCTGCCAATTTTATCTAAAACATAAATTAAAGAATTGAAACTATTTTAAAGGAACTAAAATGAGCGAAATGCCGGGACGTAGAGAATAGAAAAATCAAGCAATAGCAGAGATTGCAGCATGACACAGAGATAATTAAAAAAACTGACGCGTTTTTGGAGCACGTACAGTATATACTGTAGTGTAGTGTAAGATAAAATCGCATATGCATGTGCATTATGCAATTAGAATACGTACGGGCAAGTAGAAGACAGATCGTAGAGTTTGGCGGACAGAGCGGTAGACGGATGTAGTAACTTGGATGTAGATGGCCTAAGCTAGTAGAACAAGAATAGATGCCACACAAGACGACCTAGATGAATATCTAGCAGTCACCCGCTCTGCCGTACCGTAAGGACGGTATATAGACCTACGTCCGTCGTAATCTAACGATATTAGATCAGTCTCGAGCAACAGCCAACAACGCACTTGCTACGATCTCTATGTACGATAATAGAACACGATGCCATCGTTTCTTATAATTAGTAGGTTCAGAGAACTGTCGGTAGAGAGCGTACTTCCAACAAGCGTTGGCATGCTTTATTCTTGCTTGGCTGCCGTTGAAAATGGCAATAGTAAAAAGTTTTTCAAAAATCTTGATCCTGCTCTTTCGGCCACGCCTCACCCCTTGGAGATTCACAAAATCCGTCCAGAACGTGCTTTCTAGCTTTGCAGAATGTCAGTTTATATGCTCCCTGCGGTCGGCTAAAAATGATCCGAGATCAACAAAAGAATCCGTCTCATATCACCTACAAACTCTTATGCGATTGGTTTTTTGGCCATGGCATATATCTGCTAAATTTTATAAAAATCCGTCTCAAGATATTTTGCATACACGATCAGACACACAACTTTCTTCGCTGCTTTGCTTCGCTGTGGTAAATATTATTATGCGCCTCGTCAATATCGATGTCAATGTCAATATTAAATTTATATAGCGCAATATGATGAAATATCTCTATTGCGCTGAATACACTAATATCTCGCGAACAGTAGTTACAGTACAGTTTTTAAGAGTCGCCTAAAGCTAATGCTGCAGAGCGATGGATCAAGGAGGTTGTCCGGTATAATGAGTTCCAAGCCATCGGCCCCCCAACAGCGAAGGCCAGACGACCGAACGTGCTTCGTCGAAACCGCGGAAGGAAGTGTCGTCTGGCAGATCTCAGATGCTGTTGACTAGCGACATCGGAGACTGGGATGCAGTGGTCGACCAGGTACTTCGGCGCTTTATCTTGAAGGCACCGGTAAACCGTCACTGCCAGCTTGTACTGCGCTCGCTCAGGAACTTCGAGCCAGTGCAGTTCGTCAAGCAGTAGACGGAATAGGCCATGGTCGAACTTGTGTGTGCCAGAGACGAGACGAGCTGCAGCATTCAGAACACGTTGAAGCGTGTCAGTTATGTACTGGGGTGATCCGCAACCAAGGTGTTGCAGTAATACACGCGCTATGATAAAGGCATGGACGAGCGTCTGCAAGGAGTTGATGCAGTCCTATAGTTTTATAGTAGACCGTATTGCTGATGTTGCTTGCCCTTATGTCTGTTCGTCCGTCCGTCCATCCGTCTGTCCGGTAAGTGCTTTTAACTTAAAAACAGAAAGGCGTAAAAATTAAGATCTGTGAGAATGTACGGTACGAGTATGTACCGGTGCGCAAATTTTCACTACAAAACGTCAATGTCAATCAATGTCACCGGACGTCAAAAACCTCCCGAATATGGCGCACAATATACTCGCGTCTGAGCTTAGAGGCCAGCCCAAGCACACCAGGCGCAGCACTGTAAAAGTAGACTTTCGATTGATGTTCGAATAAGTAAGCGCTACTGTACTGTAACGGCAGGGAGTTGGACTTAGGATCGCAAATTTGTTGGCTCAACTCCCGGTCGGGTCGTTATCAAGTGGGACAAGTAAGCTATCTCGGTATATAACCAACACCACGGTCAACTCAGGTTTACATTTATCCGGGGGTAGGTAAATACCTATATGAACTGTCTAGCTGGTGTTGAAACGAGGGGGGCGTTTACCTGTGTCGAGTGGCAGGTAACACTGTGTGATCCCATATGGCAATGGCAGGTGACGCTTAATTCGTATATAGCCTTTAGGTGTGTTTTCGACGACAAGCTACACCTTTTAAACCTTTAACGTTCTTAAAGACAGCTAAGTGAACCGCCGAGCAATAAGAGTTTTGACTGTTGAGCTTTCCGGTCTTGAGTCAGTCCACCTGGCGTGAAGACGGCGAACTATAGCAGCCACAGCAGCACACGGGTGGGTATTATAAATAGTTGATGCGGCTGCACGGTCATCCATCCTCGCATCATCAGGGTGATTCATTCGCATTAGCGTCATTTGTCACGTCTATACTGGCACGAGACGCAGAGCATATCACATCACGTCAGCAGCAGCAGCAGCAGCAGGCGCGCAGGCAATCGCCGTGCGTCAATTGCGCGTATTACCGCATGGCAAGGTGCACGAGTGCTGCTGTATGAATAAGTCACCGTTGTAAAATGATGAATGCCCGCAGAAGAGAAGATTTACAGCAGCTAGGTATATAAATGTATTGAAAGTTACAGGAAAAAATCACAAAGCAACAAAAAGCGCGTTTTATAGGGGGGATTTTAAAAAGTTTAGAAACTTTGAATAAAAAACGTGACCGTACTTAGGGCTACCTGACTCAATTTTCCTACTGAATTATGCCCTGGAGATTTGGTGCCAATTTTTGACGTAATGGTAGTGCAATTAAAGTACGGTCTTAGACACAGCAGACGTGCATGCACTCGGTGCAGTGTTGTAAGCGTACACCTGCAGCGAGATTTTGCGTCAGACGGCCGAATTATGACTTAAATCAGTAGACACCAGCTGGCAGCACTATAATATACCGACATCTCGGCGGAAGTTTGTGCTCTCCAAGCGCTACTAGTTTATTAATCAACATATTGATCAACCAGCATACCGTGCGCGCAGATTTCATACCATGCAGTCGGACATTTCTGAGTAGGCCCCCTTACCTCGCTGCGTATCAACATCACTAGCGTTATGCCCTCAGCTGTCTTTTTGACCTCCACGATGAAGAAAATCAATATGACACTTTACTGACTCATTCACTAATGTTTGTTTACTGAACTTTGAAAAAAAAACTGTTCGCAGATTACACTGCAAAATATCTTGGCAATTACGCGCGTACAGTTTGTCTGTCAGTGCTGGTGTACATGTTCGCGTGTCTCTAAAATCCTACATGTCATTCCAGGTAGGCCTACGATGTCAGCAGTACACGTGTTGACGTGTCTCGTACACGCCAGCTGAGCCCAGACAAGATTGCGCCTGTCACCGAATCCACTGAGATATCTCGTAAACAAGCAAAGATGTTAGTCATCACAGGGCCGACATAATTGCGGCCGTCTATGCACACTAGCCCATCACTGCAATGCACAACTTTTAAGGTGCGTACGCCGTACAGAGCGACGAAACTGAAATAAACATACGGTTTAGTTGTTAACGAACTAGCCAATAGGCAAGCAGAGCGAGCTCATTGGTCAATAGTTGATGCGTACATAAGCATGCGGCCGCCTACGTCGTTAGACGGCGCCTATAACTGTAATAAATTACTGGTTGCCCATTGGTCAGTTCGTCAAAAACTAAACCATGTCAGTTCAGTTCAGTTTAGTACACTTTATTTCATTTCACTTTTGTTACTTTGTGCGCGTATTTACCTTAGCCCCGACCTTTGACTTTTTGAGCTGAAAACTGATTCACCACTTAGTTTTTTCGCCGAGGAAAAAGCTCACGTTAATCTCCAGATCCAGTGAAGATTTTTCAGCTTAACCGAAAAGCAACCACAAATCACAACAAGCCGGTGACGGCAATAAATGTGAAAGATTCGGTTTGTGGATTAGTTAAATTAAGGATGATTTTGCTACATCTACGCAAAAAAGTCCTGTAGTTTCGGATCTGACCGTTCGCCTTTCTGTTTGTTTAATGTAGCTCTGGAGGCGTAGTTAACGAACAGTAGGTATCAACTGACAATGCGTATGACGGCAAAGACAACTTCAGGTAAAAAAATTAATACGATTACGCGTGGATTAGAGATTAGACGCTCGTAATCTCCATCTATTAATGTGTCTATCATAAATCTGAACTAGATTTTTAACAACGATTCTACTAATCATTGAAAGTGACATTTTTTCTTAAACGTGCACGTTTGTTAGTCAGATCTAAGCTAATAAATTGATCGTAGCAATCAAAATACCAATCAAACAAAAAGTGGTCTTTTATAATGTAATATTTCTTCACTTTTGATAAATGGGCTTGAAAGTCGTTTGGTTCTGCCCATAATCATCGTTTATGTCAGACTATTTCAAGTAAAACAGAAAAGCAGACGCAGACGATTTCAATATAAAAATGCTGTGAGAAACAAGAGACCGTGACACGAACACCTGCATAGAAGCCAAGTCAGAGAGCTTACAATGATCCGCATTTACAGAGATAAGCGCAGAGGATTGGCGGATAGCCTACACTAAAGTGACGGGTAAGTCAATAAAACCTAAAAATTTTTAAAATAGAAAAACAAGACACATTAAACAGTTCAATGAATATTAATAAACGCAGTATAGGCTTAGTTGACAAGACTGTAACAAAATCCACTCGTGTTCTCGTGGCTTATGTGACTAGTAAAAATATGTAAATGTGCAGTTTATATAGCCCTAATGGCAACGGCGTCGATAATCCAAACATTGGCTAACGGATCAAAAACAGCAACAATCATAAAAATGCGACATATAAGCTGCATTATTTGCTATCATAATTATCGACTAAGTATTAATATGCATTTGCACATTGCTGTTTATTAATAATATTTTCACTTTAGCTTACGCGCAGCTATTAAAGAATTAAGTTAGGTTAAACCAGTCGCAGATGGCGTATTTTAGCACCTAGCTTACCTCTCTCTGGAGCATAGATTAAACAAAGAAAGTGTAAATTGTTGTGGGCCCATTCTATCATGTTTCTCTCAGTACTAACAATAAGCGACCAGAAATACCGCCAAAAATAGTGCTGCCACCTAGACAATTCAATCTACCTGCTATAGCTAGGCCTACACTGTGTCGAAAAAACGTCCCACTTTGTCATTTTCCATATTTTTGCCAAATATTAACCAATTTTCACCGTTTTTCCACGGGCACATTTGGTGGACAATTTGCAATAACGTAGTTGTTAAACATCCCACCACACTTTAACTGTGTCGCTACACTGCTATGTAAAATATATTTTTTCCAAAATTACTAAAATCACTATAATTCATAAAAGTCAACTTGTGAAACAAATCTTACTAATTTTCATAAATTATGTTTACCGTAGTTTTTCATACATTTCTGATGTTTGTGAACAAAAGCAGACAATATTGTTGTAAATAATAATTTTAATGCACTGACGATGAACCGGTAATGTAATGTGCCATTTAGCAATAGAGACAAAGCGCTGATTAAAAACTTTCACTAGTTCAAAAATGCAGTTTTCGGAGAACACTGGCGAGATTTTTAAAGATAAACTGCAACAGGGAAAGACTGGGAACGTTATTAACAAAAATTTGGGAAACATGCAGTACTAACGAAAGACATGAGACTGGCAGACTGAAGCATACATGTACTGAAGAAAACGCGACCACTGTGGATGAAATGGTAGGCTTGCTAAAACATTAAGGCCAGAAACAAACATATCGTTTAATACGCCAGATATCCAAAGGAACAGATCTAACAAAGTGCAGCATCGTACAGATCATTTACTGCATTTTTGGTCGAAAGTGTATTTTGTTCACCAACACGCATGCTGTCTATTATTGTTAGTTTTTCATGCATTTATATTTCACAAGGTAGTGTAGCAACACAGTTAATGTGTGGCGGGATATTTAATAATCATTTTATTGCTAATTGGCCACTAAATGCACCAGTGAAAAATTTAAAAAATTGGTTACTATGTGGCGAAAATATGAACAATCACGAAGTGGAAAGTTTTTTGGGACAAAGTGTATTTGTATCTATAATATTTGTTAAAAACCTTTTAGCTTCTGATCCGGATCCAACTCTGATCACTTTTTCTTTAGGCCCTTCGCGTGAAATATTTCACCAAAATTCGCGCTGACCTTTCTAAGCTGAATCTAGCGGACAAAGTCGAACACACAGACAAACAAACAGACCCAAAAGCAGGGCTGGAAAATTGGCCCAAAAAACTTAGAATTTAAAAAGTTTTTAAGAAAACCTGGAAAATCTAAAAAGTAAAAAGTTTGTAAGCATTGGAAGATAGACTATAAGGAGTCCAGGAGGTTCAAGGACAAAACCCTTAGTAAAGGGTCGCAATAGCTGAACACTTTATAAAAAAGCTAGACAATAATTTAGGAGCCATTTTTGCACGAAGGAGTTTAGAAATTTACTTAACTAAAATTAGTGCAGTTTAAACAATGAAGACAAACAAGGGTGACGCCACAAATTTAAAATGGGGATACAATTAATCTGCCAACAAAGCCAGCAGAAAAAAAGGATTGAGCTGTTGTACGCAAAGATGTCGCTTTAAACTGATTTATAATGCACAGTTGAAATGTAAAACTAAAAAAAATTAATCGTTTGTTGGGGGACAACCTTTATGTTGTGCTTTTCTGTCTAAATATTAAAGGGGACATATGCCCCCTCATCCCCTCGGAATCGCCACCCATGTTCGATTTAATTCGAACCCCTCGCACATCAAACTTAGTCCAATACGGGATTCTCCCAATGACAAATAACGGAATGGGTGCCTGTAAAAAATTTTCTAAGAAAGAAGAGGTTGATGCGCCAAATAGAGTGGGAAATGTAAAGGGTATTTCTCTCTCCAGCCTACTATAAAAAATGAAGACATCGTAAAATCCTCTAGTGCCAAAATTGTATTTGGTGCTGTTCTTTTGCATCCACAGTTTATAGTCACTTTGCTTCAGTTGTACTTGGATGTTTGTGATCATTTTAACAGTTTAATTTCTCATTCTGTTCCTGTCTGTCTTTTTCGTTGTCATTTCTTTTCTGCACTTGTTGCGAATAAAGTGTTATTATTAATTACAGAACACTTCTGGTCAAGTTCTGGTAGAACGATGACTGCCCCCCCCCCTAAAGTTCTGAAAGTTGCTTCCTTGAGAAAAGTCAAATACGCTATTAGCGTAGTCATCAATGGACATAGACGCCCCTGCTTTCTTCTTGGGTGGAAGTAACAACAAAGTCGTAGCGCCTGTGACTTAATCGAAGGGCTAGATCTGAAAATTGCAGCAGTTGCCATATTCATTGTTAAAATGTTTTTGAACCAATTGCGCCATACTGCTTGTTATGCGACATGCTACTGTCGTATTTGTGAAATTCACTTCACAGAAACTATCACCAGTATCAGATCTGTAACTAATCTGGAAAATCCCAACTATTAAATTTTGGCTAGCTGTTTAAATTTTCTCCAGTTTTACGGTTACTGGTAAAACAGCATGTTTGGCGGCTAAATTCTGCGACTTGGGGGGTTCACATTTGACTGTTGTACAGTACGCCGTACACGCTGTAGGCCTATGAATTGTATAATTGTATGAACTTGGTTCAGTTGTGTATATGAACATTGAACATGCGAGCGCGTATGACAGCTAACATTACATTACGCGCTTCATTGCACAAAGTTTCCCTCCCGGCTTACAGTCATTGCAGCACTTCAAGTTGAAGCCGCGGCAATCTGTCTCATGGGGTTCAGGTTATGTTCGTCTTTATTGCACTTCTGTGCTGTGTGGCTCTTCTCAACTTAGCCATTCAACTACGTTTTCACCGGTGCGTGAAAAACCAGCAATGCTGCTGCTGCTGCTGCTGCTACTGATGATGATGATCATGATGACAGCTACTTGGTGCTGCAGTAGCTTGCATAGCGCACCGATATTAATATTTATGTACGAAATAAACCCGACCGAGTGCGTCCGTGCCGGCGTTTCAGCAGACCGATCAAAGCGCTGGTCATTCGGCCCAGTGATGTGAGCGTCGGTTTATCTCTACGTTGACATGACGTCATACGACGACACATGACGTATCAGTGACGTCATGTTGCTGCCGGTTGAAGTGAAGAACAAAAAATTTATGCCGCCAAGCAAAGAGCAACGATAGGAAACACAATAATGATTATTATGAATAACAATGGTGAACTACATGCCAGACAAGGCCCAAGTCCGCCATAGTTAGTCACCTATAGCAAATTAAATAATCCAAATTATACTAAATAGTAAATACAAAAAAAGTAAGTGGATCTACTTGGTTTTGCAGTGTATACTGTATAGTAAACACAATTATTGGCAAAAAAAATTAAAAAGTGGCCTATAAAACGAAATGAAAAAAATGTGCGCAAAAATATAATTTCATAAACACACAAAAATTTTTTTTCACTCAAACGCAAAGCACTAAACGATAACTCAGTATCAGAGACCCACGTGCAACGTGCATATAGCTCTGCATGTCACAGCAAGTAAATGAAGTGAAGTGATGAAGCATATAGTATCCAATGACAGCTGACCTACTTGATTCTATCACTCACGGTCACCACAGTGTCTGGAGTGTTATAACCGCCCATCATCTCACTCCAGTCGAGCGTGACGACTGAAACGCGCCTATAGCGTCAGTTTCTGGCACGCGAAGCGACCTACAGGCTGAACACACCGTCGACCACAGTCACGAAATCGTTTCAACGCGCGGCGTGAAGTAATATTACGCCTCGTTACACTCGCATAATGGACGGTGATGAAACTGCATCCGTGTAGCACGGACACAGCTGTGCAGTCTGTTGGTCGCGCGTATACGTGTATAGACTTGTGCATTGGTTTAGGAGTGAACTCGTACGTACAGTACGCAGCAGCATGCGACAGATGTGACGCTAATTTGTCATCAACCGCAGCAGCAGCAGCAGCAGCAGCAGTTCATCTCAGCTCATCTCAGCTGCGTCAGTCATCTCCGGCTGTCTGTCATCCCATCGCCAGCAGCAGTAAGTCGTACGTATGAAAACTTAATGAAAGCCGCTGCCACGCCGCCACCCAGCCGGTTATATACAGTCAACTGTATGAGAACCTAGCCATTACCCTCTGTGCATCAGAGATCAGCTGCCTCGTGACGCTGTACACATTACTGAACACGGTAGAGCATGGTACACGCTTCTTCTTCTTCTTATGGCGTACTCTTCCAGAGCGTAGCCGTGTCCACGATGTGGCGCCAGTCCGCCCGCCCAGAAGCTTTTCTCCACGCAGAAGAAAGACCAATGTTCAGAGGTCTCAGGTCTGCCTCCACCGAACGTAACCAGGTGTAACTGGGTCTCCCTGCAGGCCTTCTCCAATCCGGAGGAGGCTTGCGTATCGCGGCAGCAATGGCACGATGGTGATCTTCGTCAGTAATATAACGAACAGTGAATATTAATACGAATAGTTAGCACTGGAAAAAATGACAGACAAACACAAACTGCTAGTTTTTATAGAAGAGCTATGACTTCTGACGGAACTAAAATGAGAGAACTACACTGTGTCTCCAAAAAACATCCCCGACATTTTCGACTGTAACGTGAAAAGCAATTATCAGATTTTGATAATTATTGGCAAGAATATTCCTGACACAGCTTGCAATCAAAAGATTAATCAGTTTCCCATTTCACCAAACATTTGTTTCTGCACTATCTGGGGAAAGCACAACCAGCAAAATATCACTTTTTTATCCAATGCGATATGATTGCTTAATTAACATAACGCCTAAAACACATTTTGTTCACATTTCTGACACTTTGGCTGACATTTCATCCAGTTGTTCATTTTTCAACTACTTGCAGTAAAATTGCTTGAAGTGTTGGCCCACTATGCGAACACAGGCAAGGAGACGCTTTCTCCATTTATTGACATCAGTATTGATAAAGTTCTGCTCCAGACCAATCCAGGTTGTACCAGTCGCTTCTTGACTTCACAAACATTCCTAAACATCGTCTGGTAGACACACTGCTGCATGACAGTCAAACCTTGTAATAGACAAGCCCACAGATTAAGATAGATGAAATTTATCGACGTTTTTTCATTTATTTTAACACGTATTATGCTTGGTCTGCTTTCCTCAGGTAGTGCAAAAGCAGACATTGGGTGAAGTGGAAACTAAAGCACTTATTTAATAGCCAGTTGTGTTAGAAA
>Ga0209367_1008491_pt1 | contig 14039 bp, 5 predicted proteins | sample WorMetLIZISLAND2_FD_187412 | JGI IMG/M metagenome (GOLD analysis project Ga0209367, IMG submission 187412) | Marine gutless worms symbiont microbial communities from Max Planck institute for Marine Microbiology, Germany - Olavius geniculatus... ... | reverse complement strand
GTGTGATGCAGGCAATATCACCTTTTGTAATTTTTGCTGTTTTCGATGTGCAAGTCCTTAAATGTTGCCGTTAACAAGTGTATAAACTGATGTTTTGTACATTTATATAATATAATGACGCTAACTAGACCTCCATATTTCACGACGCGTTTACGGTATGATAGATTGATGTCAGTGTGATTTCAAAGCATTAAGTTTAACCATTGAAAGAAGTTTGAAATTCGGTTAATATATGATGAAGCTGTGATTGTAGGCTATGAGCGTGTTAGTGGGATGCTTTTTGCGGTTGACAGGGCAGAAAGTAGGGCGAGAGACTGCCATTCCTGAAATATAGGAACTGCCTCGTAATGCCTAGAAGCAGCTTGGGCTACAGTTACGGTACAGATGCATCTATTGCGTTCGTCAGTCCGTCCTTCCGTTTGGTTAGGTCATTAGCCAGGATGCGATAATCGGACGCACCGATGAACGGACGTAGGCTACCGTACGTACGCCTGTCTAAATGCAAATGTTATCGAGCGACAAATTCATCCATAACCGATCAGCATAACGACAAACAACCATCCAACCAACGAGCCAGTCGCCGTATTAAAAATTCGACGTCTGGGTGTGTAAATGAATGCCTCCGGTGGCCTTTATCATTGGGAACAACTAACCGTCTGTTCTGATCTTAAAGAATTATTTAATTGCATTTGACACAGATACTATTTTTGTAAACTTTGAAACGGCGTTTCAATCTACATGAAAAGTCGTTAATTAGTGAATTATTAGCTCAGATGCAAACGCTGCCCTGAGCTGTGAAGTGTGCATGGTGTTTGCTAATCGCCCGAGTCTGCGATAAAGCCAATACATTGCAGTTGTTTTCTCTGTAGTAGTCGTCGTCTTGGACAGTCACGCGACTATCTTGTCTAATCATCTCTGCAGATATATATTAGCGCAATCAACGGCTTCGCAAAAGACGCGCGAACTCAGCGTGCACACTATGTAGGCCTACGATAGGCCAGCAGCGGCGACGAGAAAATGGTTGAAAACTTCTGTTCATGCATTGTGTCATAATTATACTCGCACACGTTAGACTATATCTTAAGGTTGGACTATGTTATCTGCGGCCTATAGGTCTATTCTGCAGTCGCTGTAATAGTTCATCACTTGAACAAGCCGACTTATCTTGCGTTTCTTTAATCATGTGACCGACCCATGCGCAATATGCGTAATGAATTTCCGGTAAAACGGAAAACTGACCATATTTTTATGATGCCAAAATAGTCTTTGATCTGGTACCAATAGCAACTGAATGCCGATTTTTCCTCAATTCTTAGTCTTGTAGGCTCTATTTTCAGCGCTCGCGTCTTGTCCGTCCACCAATCTGTCTGCCTGTTTCGTATACGGGATTCTAACCTGAAAACAAAGAAAACGCCGAAAAACAAAAATTAGCGTGAACGTTTGCCAGGGCAGGCGTAAGGGACATGCCAGTTTCAGCGCAAAAAGTCAAAAGGTCTGAGGTAGAGATAAAGTTGCGTTGTGCAGTATATAGCTATAGTGGAGGCTACATACATTTTGCCAGTTGGACTGTTGGACGTAACCGCAGCATGTGATGGAGAACGTTACAGCTGAGTCAAATGTTTCTTTAATAAAACATCATTATCGAGACCACGATTCACGATTGTGCAGTATAGGTCTATTGGCAAAAGAACACAATGAAAAACATTACAGTAAGTGGCTTTGATAAAACGACATTCGTATTGTGAAACTGCACGCTCTGAGATTATAATAGGCCTATAGGCCCTATGGCATGCGGTCTGGAAGCTGGCCATTATGTGGTCTGTGCGTTAAATCTTGCAAGACGCGACGGCTTAGTGTTGTTATGGTAATATGGCAGTAGAACGCACCCGTACACGGCTTGCAGTTGCAGCAGCAGCAGCAGCAGCAGTGTTAGCGGCTTAGCGTGCTCATCAGACCGTGGGCACTGCGCTCAATTCGTGCACTTCTATTGGCCTGCACTGGATGCTATAAGCTTATGCTGCATGCGTGCTCAATCACTGCCAGCCCCGTGACAGCAGTTTTAGACGCACGACAGCGGTGACAGTTTCACGTTTGCAAGTTGTACACATTCCACGAAATTTGTGACTTATTCCAAGATTCCATATTGCGTCGAAATTTGTTGTTTTTTTATTCGAATTCAGTCATTTTTTCATAACTTGAAAAAACGCATGATCATGCGTGTATGTGTGTTGCAACTGCTACCAACTTTGATGAACAAAGATGCAGAAAATGCTAGTCAAGTCCAGCAGTTGCAACTCGGTGTGGGACATTACCCCGTACGGACGTTTTAAGCACTTATTCGATGAAATACGTTCCGGCGGTTACTTTAACCCACACGTAGCTTGCATTGCTACCTTTTTCTTTTTCACTTTTAAGCTGCAGTCATGCGTTATAAAGCAAACGACAATGTAATCAAGACAATCTAAGCGTGTTTTAAGTACGACATCGCACTGCGTGCTCGCTTACCCACTCCAGCAGTGCGATATCTAGTACGGAAGAGTCAGTCTACTATATTGTCATAGCGTGCTGTGCAGATGACGATGGCGTCTTGGTGTGTATCTTATATAGTTGTCCAGTAATGTAGAGTTGCTTAGAGCGCATTGTTGATGTTGCGTGACGACAGCCATGTACCCCTCGAGACGCGCAACCACGAGGTCAGTCGACCGACACACAGAGGCACACAGACGGACGGACGGAGTTATGACAGAGATCATGCAGTCCGCATCACTGCATGTTAAACAGCTATAGCTCCACCACTACTTCAGCACTCGACGTTTATGTTTCCGTCTGTTTTGAAAAGTTGCGCCGTTAAAGCTCGCATATCGCTCACGACAAGTTTTGTTAACACTTCTGTATTCAGTTAAGAAAAGAATGTCGCATAGACCTATGATGACAACCATCGAATGCAGATTAGTAGAACGCGTTGGAAAAACAATCTTTGATTCCTGTTTTCATCTCTTGCTGTCTTCTTTTTTCGCTTTTCTTGTCGTTGTAAGTTCGGGGCGAAGCTTATAGGCCCCTACACAGTTCGTGGCCTCTGCAGAGCGTGCATGGTTGTCGTTGGCTGGCGAGTTGGAAGTAGCATAGAAGTGATGTAAGGTCAGAGTATCTTGAGTTTACAGCTCCACCAGCGGGCAATAATCGTCATCATCTGTCCGCGCAGGTCCTAAATAGTCGCAGATTTGCTGGCTTGATGACCAGGGGATTTCAACTGTGACCGTATGGCACAATGGACTCTGCTACGAAACACTTTGTCGACTCTTACATGCACTGAACTGTGCCAGACGACGACCGGCGTTTTTCATAAAATCAAACAGCGCTACTGAGATTTTTTTATCTTGATAAAAGGAGCATGTTCTTTCACCATAACGATGCGTTGAATTTCGTTCATTCTCAGGAAGGCAATAGCGGTTTCATAAACGTCAGCAAATTAGTAAGTAAAGGTTCTGTCGGCGTTTGGCTGGAAAGCGCATCTAGCACTGAATAATTCAGCAGCCAGTCCATATTGTCAGAGAGTGTGTGTATAGCTCTTTATGGGAAACCTATCACAGAGATACTAAATGGGATCACACAGTTATCTGCCACCTGACACAGGCGAACGCGCCCCATCTTAACCCCAGCCAGACCGGCCATTACACTCGGTAGGTAAACCTACCCCGGTGGGATGAAAAGCTGAGTTGTCTGTGGTCTTGATAAGTTGGTTATACACTCAGACAGTCAACCATCCAAGTAGTAACCAACCACCTCGCGCTCTTAAGTCCAGCGTACTAACCGTTACGCCAGGAAGGCGGTAGGCTTATGCTTAAAATATTATCAACATTACAATGCAGAAAATTTACTTTAGTCTGTCGCGGAGTAAAGTGAGCAAAATATAGTTCATCATGACCATCACTTAGCTATAGTTTTTAAAGCAGAGTTTTGTTAAAGTCGTTTTTACTCTTTAGCTTTTGCACAACTATGAGACGTTTCTTCGTTTGCATATTCTGAATGTATTATGTATTTTGTGCTTGCCTTGTTAAAGTTGCGTCCGTCAACTTTACATTAAACGAATATATAATGATGATAATGATGATGATCAGTAAATGCAGTGCCTGGCTGTTGCTGCTTGCCCGCGTTGTCACAGTGCAGGCGCCGCATGCACAGTGACACCCGGGAACGACCACGGTCCAGTTGACTCAACGGTCATGGCGCCCTGGCCGACATCCCCGCCGTAAATCCCCCTGACAGAGAGAAAGAGAGAAAGGAAGAGGCAGAGAGCTAAACAGAGCACGATACAGCTGGCTGGGTAGCCACTCACGTCGTAGTGGCGAGTTTTTATGGCGGCGATTACTGGCGGCAAACGTGCCGCCGTATACAACGGACTGACCGCGTATATCCCGCCTGCATCAGCTTTGCCGCTCCTAGGCCTACCAACATTATGCCAATAGACATTCTTACACACGAAGACGAGTGGCGTAACTACTGACCACACAATGCGGGGGCGCGGGTCTTGTGGGCCTAAAATTATGGTGTTTATTTTTTTGCACAGCAAAAACACAAAATTTGATGTCACCAGATGCGGTTTCTGGGGCGTCGAAGTGCTCTAACGTTTTCGGCCGGGGCTCCGCCCGGACCCCGCTAGGGGAGCTCACAGCGTTCCCCAGACATCATAGCTGCATTAAGATCGCCTACTTGTAAAAACGTAGGGGGCAAAGAAAGAGACAGAAAGAAAGGGGAAGGGGACAGAAGGTGAGGGCAGGAGGAGATAAAACGTGAAGGGAGGAAAAAGAAAAGAACGGGGGCCCTGAATGACGTTTTTGCAGGGCGACCCGAAATTTGAAGTTACGCTACTGACAGAGACGTATACGAACCGAGACTCAGACGTGGACTGGACTTCTCGTCGATATTGTGCGCAACACAAATTTACTTACTTACATACTAGTCCACACGTCAAGTACTTGGCTCCTAGTACTGACATTAGAGTGGGCCAAATAGTCAGCTTTAAACTTACCCCTATTTTCGCCAGATATTAAGCGATTTTTAACATTCTATTACCTGCACATTTTATGAAGGTGCCGAATGGTATTTAATTATTGATTACTTTTTTGGCAAATTTTTCGCAGGGACGTGGGCCAGTAAAAGAATTTATTTTGCAATATGGATCAAAATTTGGCGAAGATGTGAACGATGATTTTGGTCCACGTTGCAGTACTGGGCTGTCAGTCGATAACAGAGGTTAATTTTAAGGTTATATATGCGCCATATGCATTCACGTTCTACTCACTCACTTAGGCTTGTTACTAAAACGTGAAAACTCACTGGTAACGATACACCAATCACGTTTGCAACAAAAATGTCGCCGAGTGATTGTGAAAACGACGAAGTGCTTGAAATGGCTAGGCTACATTAATCGATATTGACGTTGTCAAAACCGCGAATTTTCCGTCGAAATTTGTCGATCTGTCATACCTCTAGAGATATTAGAGATATTTTGGTTTAGATGACTGTTTCCGGGCCTTCGTGGAATGGCCTTTATGGGCACATGCTCTGAGATTGCCGCCAGCGTAAACTTTGCCGCTGCCACCAGGCGTACTGCATCATGGCTGTGCATGCATGTTGCTGTCGTGCATTGTGAAGCGGCTGTGATGTGATGTCTGTCTGCCTTACAGCCAGGGCTGGAAAATTAGTCCGACAAAAACCTTTAAAATCTCAAAAGCTCCAATTTGGGTTTTAGGTTTTATTTTATTACTTTATTACATATTTTAATTCGCACTTTAGTCGTGATTTTTGACTGATGACGTCAATCACGTCATTATGTTGTTCACTTACAAAAGGGTGTATAACGTGTTTTCATGGGTTGTATCTTTGTGTACGGGGTTTATTGGACACTAAACCAAAAAAACCTTTAAAAACCTTAAAAACTTAAAATCTAAACATTTTCGTTCAAAAACTAAGTTTTTATCCAGCTCTGCTTACAGCTATTCTTGTACTGTTTACTGTTCTTATGCCGAATTGTACTTACTTGCTTACTTACTTACTTACTTACGATGTGCCTGGTGCAGGATGACAGGCGTGAAGGCGGGGTCGATGATGACGTAGACAATGACGTCGCTGATGACAACAATTACGTCATGAGCACACGTCAGATCAACACGCAGGTTTAGTAGTACTGTCCGGCGCAGTCGCATTTTTCCCTGGAGAGAATTTTTGAAACACTGCACCGACCGCACCGGCAGCAAATTACCGCATCAATGCTAACTGTCCACATACACAGCATTGTAATTCTTAGGCCTACTCTAATAATGTCGTATTTATCTGTTGTGTATGTTTAGTATTGTTCCTGTTTTGAGTGATGAAAACTGTTTACTGTAGGTCTAACTGTTTGTGCTGTCAATAAACTTCATCTGGTGTAAATTGAGCAGCTACAGTAACGAGTTCCATAGCAGACCTCTTGTTTGACAGAGCTGCAGTTAAAAGAAAGCATCGCTATATTAAGCGGTAAGTTGGTCGTCCAACAATTTCAGCGAGTTTATATACTTTGTGAAATCCAGCCTAACGTGGACTAACAATTCTGGTGAATTGGCGCCCTGAACAACTTATTGAACAAGAAGCCCAGCTGTCGCTAGGATAGCCGACCGTACTGGTTGTCAGTGACCTCCAAGGTCATCCATGGAGTCGATGAGTTTTAACTCATCTGAAAGGGCGTATTCGATTTCCTATTAGTGATCAATAGTAACCTTGATCTTATCTGGCACCGTTTAGCTACAATACATCCGTGACAGACAGGCGGACGGATAACAGACAGACGACAGACGACAACCATACCATAAGTTCGATCATTACGTTGTACGGTCGGATAAAAGCATGCAGAGTAGCTGAAAATAATTAATGAGACATTTTAGTGTGACACCGGCAGTGTTCCCGTCAGTCAATAAATAACTGTGTCGTTGACGATGACGTAACGACGACGTCAATGTGACGCTGCAGACGGTGCTGGGCGGCAGTGCGGAAAGGTCAGCGGGCGCCGGTTACGCCGTGTCGGTGGTCGGTTCACGTAACGCCGTCGGTCTACAGCGTCAGTCGCCCATTCTGCTCTTCGCTGTGCTCGCCGTCTGCACTGCTAGTATACTAGCATCAGCATCATCAGCACCAGGTGCCCGTGACGTTACCGGGTCACATGGTATCCAGCGTGACGTCGTCATCATCAGCAGCAGCGGGCGGCTGTGGACGACAGCCGCTGGCACGAGTTGTCGTCTTCATTCCTCCAAGCTTCCGTCTTGGTCAGTCTCCTTCATTTCAATTTTCACCACTCCACGGACCCTCGCTCGCTCGCGAGCTCTCTAATATTTCTTCCTTCCACTTCAATAACCTATACACCGTGGTCCACAACAAACGTGCCGCTTTTATTTTCTGAATAGCTTCGTGAAACATACTGGCCGATTTTAATAATTTTTGGCACGCAACATCAGGAAAGAACTTGACGCAAATGACTAGTTTTGGTCACCCCACTATAATACTGTTGCTACACTATGAAATGCAGAAGTCGTAGTTTGGCCATCTATGACGATAAATTCATACAGGCTAGCGACGCGTTGGCTCAGAAATAATTAACTGAAAAGCGACAAACACGATTGGCAATTATTGTATTTCAAAAAGTCACACCTGTCATATCACATCTTCCTTTAACAGCATGTGCTCAAAAAGTCTTCCTCCAGCGCAAATGCAAGCGGCAAACGTTCATACCACTGGCAAACAGCAGGCCCAACAACCTGTATTTCACAAGGTAGTGTAGCGACAGTATGAAACTGAGGTGGCCATAAGTACAGTCGTTTGCGTCGAGTTTCTTTCTGATGTGGCACGCCAAAATTATTAAAATCGGCCAATGCTGCCCGGAGCTAATGAAAAAAACAAGAGTGGCACGTTTTTATGGACCAGGGTGTAGAATCGCTGCATTGATGGACCTCGGTGCTATTTTGAATCTTGTGGATTTTTCTTATTTAACGTGGCGTTTTGGCTTAGTTGCGGTAACGTCGTTGGTCGCATCAAATGCCGGGCCCACTTACGCCCGGCAGACGGGTAAACTATGTCGGTATCCAACCAGCCGCTCAGACCAACTTAGTTTAGCTATATTTTTGTGACATGCGCACCGAAAACTGGCGCATAAATGGGCACACCGCGCGATGCAGTAGCTCCGTATCCGTTGTCTCGCATTATAAACTCGTCCCTGGCTGAGGGCTAAGGAAACGGAGATCGGCACCGCCTTATATTCATCGAAGAAACGATAGATTAACACATGCGCACATGCATGCAATTAACAACAGGAAAATAAAAAAAATAAATAAACACACATGCGTAATAATAGTAGTACTAACAATAGCCACTATTTGACACTGGTGCCATAATCTACAAAGCTGCCCCCACAGGTGGCATATTTAACATCAAACGTCTTAACGCGATTAGACTACAGTGTACTTGGTAATTTAAAATCAAAGTAAGATTGACACTGATTAATGACCTATACACCGTGGTCCATAACAAACGTGCCGCTTTTATTTTCTGAATAGCTTCGTGAAACATTGGCCAATTTTAATAATTTTTGGCACGCAACATAAGATTGACACTGATTAATGACATCCATGTTGCTCGTTCTAAACATTTTCATAAAAAAACCTATTGACAACAAAGTCTAAAGAAGAGAGTTCTGACTTAACCAGTGGGCATACCTCAAGACCATACAAGAGGCTAGGTATATATTTCCTATTGCAAGGTTACTTCCTAATGGGTTTTATGGCTTGTGAAGGATACGTTTTACCAGCACGTAACTTTTTCACTGCACGAAACATTATAATTGCAGTCTTTGTCAAATATTAGCAATAGTCCTCATTCTTTAAGGTAGCTAGAATAATGTTTCAAAGTTGGCGTTAGTTTGTGGTCTAATTAGCAAAGACAGAGAGAAGGGGAGAGAAAGAGAAATAGAGAGAAAAGTTAGTGCAGAATACTCATTCAGAGATGAAGACGGCGCAGACGCTTAGAGTAACGCACTACTGTACTACAGCCTACACCTACACAGTGCATGTTTGATCATTTTTATCTGCGTAAAGTGAAAGGACAACGACATTATGCGAGCGATCAAGTCAATTTACGACGTCGTGCACAGACGGGGTAGCTGGTCGAGTGAGTGTGTGTTAATGTTATCTCAATTTACTACATACAGACGAGACTGCAAGACTTTGAGTGAGCGAATGTGTGAACTATTGGCCTGGTCGGACACTACGTCAGTAGTAACAATGGAAATGTGGCGTAATGGATTGATCGGCCAAACGGTCAGCCACTCATCATTGCACAACGTAACGAGGCGAACACACACAGACAGACAGACGGACAGACAGACGGACGGATGGATGGACAGACTGCTAGTCTTAGCTTACTAACGGCAGTAAACAGTTTGTTGATTTATTCGTTTGATGTTCACCCACGAAGAAATAAAATGCGAAACAGAATGACTAATGGTAGCAAATACGTGGTAAGCAATTCAACTTGTCAGCGTTTCACGGGGTATAAATGCGACACCGACTTCTAAACTTTCGACTTAAGTCGCGACGGCGTCGCGGATGTGAACAGAATTGCCGACGTGACGCAGCTCAAGTTACTCAACTCAACGGGTCTGAAGTTCTGAACACTCGAAACTGTAGTTTCCAAATATGACGTCATAGTATTTTTACGCGCGACAGCAGAATGCTTCGCGCGTTTTAGCCATCGTTGAGGTGTCCGTTTGTCCGTCCGTCCGTCGCATTATGTCTAAACGGTGCAAGCTAGAATCACGAAATTTTCACTGTTGGCTGCTTCAAGGACACTAAGTTTTCGTGACAAAATTTTGTGCTCCTGGGTGCGGTGGTTCCCTCGAACGAGGCCATCAAAGAGGGGTGCCCCCTCTAATAAACGTCATTTTGCCTCTATTGGCTCGTATAGTGTGAAAACGGTTGCAGATATAACAGACTTGCTGCTTATTATAACAATCACGCGCCCATCGTATACACACTTAAATCAGGGGAATAAATTGAGATCCGGGAAAATTTTTGTCTATATGATATTCCCCAAAAAAATTTTCCCACGGCAGGGTGTGTGTATACGATGGGCGTGTAGCACGGAGTTCAATAGGCAGACGTCGTATGATTGACGTCCAGCCAATCACGGCACGCATCGCTGTATGAACATATTGCACTCTTATAGCTTCCAGTCAGTCGGTCTGTGAATACGAGTGTGAAAGCATGTCTGAATAATACTCGCTGAAACTTCGTGGAAAAGACCTGTTACCTCTTCAATATTTCAGTAGGCAATTCCCCATTTTAGATAAGTAATGTAGGAGTAAACCTCTACCCCTACAAGTACTTGTGATGAGCTATTTAATGGTGTCATCATCGATGACTTTGAATGTCCTTGAATCCCCAAAATGTAGGGTTTTAGTGTTTTAGAACTGTTTTCTTTTTGCAATTTTCGGCTATGACTCACATTTCAAAAGTGAATTGCACTGACATGGCTAGAGATAGACCTGGACAACCTGCGAACAGGAAATGCTAACGCTGTCGCGCGTCTCATGAGCTTTGCTCAAATTACATGTTAGCACTACTCACCAAACGAACGGTTAAAATTTGAAACTGGGTCGCGACAGTTTTTGCACATGGTTAATTTCTAAGCTTGTTCAACTTTCTTAATGTTTGACCGAAATCCGTCGGCAGTCGTCGGCAATTTAATTTTCACACGACGCGCCGTAGGTGTGAACTGCGTATAATAGTGGGGATAAATGCGAGTAGACCTGTGCGATTATTGTGACTGTGAGGCATCGCCTGCCATACAGTGAAATCTTCACTCGACACAAACAGATGGACAGAGTCGACCGACGTGTCAACTGCAGATATGATGCGACGTCTAACTAAGTACTGCTGCTGCAGCAGCAGCTGCTGATGCTAATGGACGCTGTGTATAAGTTGTGCAGTCGACATAGCGTGTTGCTTGCGTGCTCGCTGCCACAGAGCCGCATTTAGACATGTTTAGCGTATTCGGCCGAGGTACTCCACCGATTTTGCTACAAGGGAGTCGCGAGCCTTCGGCGAAGAGCCAGCGACACACGTCTCTATTTTAATCCGTGCTTAAATTCTGCACCTGGACATCTGTGTTTTTCTGCACTCAGCACTGCTGGCATGGCCTCAACCACTACTGGTCAGGAGTCTTCAACTTGTTGAAGTTCGACCATATTTCGAAGAAGACAAAGATGAACCCACAGAAAAGGACAGAATGTCGCACAACAGCGCTACAATTTTGTAAGATATTAGTTTAAAATATTTATTTTTTGGCTCTTACATTTCTACCGAAAAGGGCCCATTTAGGTTTAAATCCGGTCCTGCGCTGCCATGTCACGTGTTTGCAGTGCAGTTTTTTACTGCACGATATGCTGACTAGAAAAAAAGTCGCGATCGTTTGACGTATCGTTGTGTGCGTTAAGAAGCAAAATGATTGCAAACTGTGATAACTGATTAGTATAGAACGACACATCACAACGACGACAGCGCATACATGCGAGTACATAGGCAGCATTTATGATGCCCACCAAAAGTGACAAAATGTCCGTGAAGTTGGCAGAATCAAAAGCGTGTGCATCCCGCATTGAACAAGATTAACTTACTTACTTACTCGTAACATATATTCGTCGATGTAATATTTCGTCTATCTGTCTGTCGTCGAGTGTCGACTCTGTCCGTCTCGCATGGTCATCTGTACTCGAAAACGAAAAGCGAAGTAAAACCAAAATCGGTGGGAAAATTTTCTGGAGAAGGTTAATTTTCAGCTTGAAAGTGAATACAGCAGGCTTACAGCTCCCACTAGCGGCTCAACCAAGTGCCTCAGATTCGGTCACTGGTTGACATTGTGCAACTGTAAATATTCTATTTACTTACTTACTTACTTACTTACATATGTTATGGTTAAGGTCTGAGTGGACTGGACGGCCTTACAGCATGTCGGCATTGGGCTGAGATATGTTTTAGTGCAATGTTGGTCGTGTTGTATAGATGGCAGTGCAGTGCGTGAGTGTAGTTAAGTATAAACGTTATTACCGTTTGTCCGTATGTCTGTTTGTGTGTCAGACGCTGTGAAACTGTTCTTTCGTCGTTCCAACCACAACGACGTCGTCTCACATCGCTGGATGCAACGTAACAACACACGTCTGCAGGTCTACGGTCAGTAACCTGTACAGTATACACTACAGTATATCATTATCATTACATTATAAATTTATAAGTTATATCCGGACATCATTATCTGAACATTCTGTTACTGTTCCACCTTGAAGTAAACCTAGTTCTGCTACTAAGGCAACTCTGATTGAAGTACAAGATAAACAGAGTAAACGTATAAGACGTAATATACAAAAAGCCCAGCTGTCGCTAGGATAGCCGACCGTACTGGTTGTCAGTTACATTCAAGGTCATCCAAGGTCAATGGTTGTCATGTAATTTGAAAGTCATTATGCAACTTCCGATAAGTTATTAATCTTGGCCATATCTCGGAAACGGTGAGAGTTTTCCATTGAACTTTCTACCCCACCTCTCTTTAGTCAACCCCCAATTTAAACATGTTTCCTTTTCACTAGATAGCTGAAATTTTGCGTGCTTAAGTTTAACACACATGGCTAATTACTCGTGTAAAAAGTTTTCCCCTATGACCTAACGCTTAGCCACAATACATCCGTGACAGACGGACGGACGGTCGGACAGACAGACAGACAGACAGACGAACGACAACCATGCCAATAGCTCAACCGTTACTTAAGTGCGGTCGGCTAAAAAGCGAAATAAAAGCTAACGCACATATACGCAGATGTGCGACAACGTTCTGACGCAAAGGTAGGCAGTAAAAACAGCAAATTATCGCGCAACGTGAAACACTTTTTAGTAGATTAGCTATTGGTGTGTTGGATGACTGGTAACGCTATGTGATCCCGTATGGCAGGTGACGCTCCGTAGCTTCGAGATGTATGCTGTCTCTGTCTGTGCAGATTTGGCTGACGCCAGTGCGACGCCGAACGCCCCGTGTTCCAGTCGTCGTCTGTGTCAGAGCGCTCACATACAGAACTTGGCCGGGTGTGACGCGGCCACTCAGAACTGTGTCTGTCAACGAGGATACCAACTTGACCGAGGCGTCTGCATGGGCAAGTATACCCCCACACTATAATATTACGGCTGCGAAAATAATGATTAATGAATCAATTAATTGTTAGAAATTAAGCGATTAGAATTTTTTAATTCGATTGTGATTTTGGACTTCTTTGCGACAGCCCAAAATGACTGATGATAAACGTTTGTAATATAATTTTATTTCGTAGACAACATGTCATGGAAGTTTGTGCTTGTGCATAGTGTTAGTTTAACAGTCCAAACTTCGACTATACAGTTGTTTACTGCATTATTATTATTATCATCATCATCATCATTTTTTACTTTTATTTCTCGAAAGATAACAACAGCTAGCATAGTTGAATTACGCACTTTTCGTGGTTCTCTTAACAACTACATTCCATTGAAATTAATCCATTAATTTTGATTAAATTTTAGAGATTAATCGATTCCAAAAAAATTTATTGGTAGCAGCTCTATATAACAAACATCTTTGTTTTACAAATTCTAGTGTATAGTTGCTTATAGACTTCGTCTCTCTCTTGAGTGGAGTGTTGGGAACTTTCGCCTAAAATCTGTCGACAGAAATAGTAGTTTTGGGATGCGATATTGGCCGTACGCTAAACTACACTGTGTCCCAAAAAAACATACCCGACATTTTCGACTGTAACTTGAAAACCAATTACCACATTTTGATAATTTTTGGTAGCGATATTCCTGACACAACTTGCCAACAAAAGACCATTTAGTTTTCCATCTCACCCAACGTTCGTTTCTGCACTACCTGGGAAAAACACAACCAGCGAAATATCACTTTTTTATGCAATGCAATGTGATTGCTTAATTAACATA
>Ga0209367_1008488_pt1 | contig 14042 bp, 9 predicted proteins | sample WorMetLIZISLAND2_FD_187412 | JGI IMG/M metagenome (GOLD analysis project Ga0209367, IMG submission 187412) | Marine gutless worms symbiont microbial communities from Max Planck institute for Marine Microbiology, Germany - Olavius geniculatus... ... | reverse complement strand
AGACAGAAAACCTGGAAAAAAGTTTTTTTCCAGGTTTTCTGTCTATTTCAACACATATTTTGCTTGATCTGCTTTCCTTAGATAGTGCAGAAGCATACATTAGGTGAGGTGGGAAACTGAATGGTCATTTGATGGAAGTTGTGTCAGGAATATTCATACCAAAAATTATCAAAATCTAATAATTGGTTTTCAAGTTACAGTCGAAGATGTCGGGGAGGTTTTTTTGGGACACAGTGTATTAAGACCCAAATCACAGATCATGCAAAAAACCACTCAATGTCAACATTTTAACACACATAAAAAACAGACATAGTCATTAAGGCACATAAGGCAGGAATGATCTCCGTTTCCTTAGCCCTCTGCCAGACGCCATCTTTCAGTTCAAGACCATATATTATACAAATAGTGGCTGGCGTTCAAGTCATTATTGAAAATTTTTGACCTGAAGTTCATAATATGTTGCCCGAGATCGAAGGCAACGTGCTACGAACTGAGAGGAGAAAATTTTCAATAACGATCGAGACGCCAGTCTCTATTTGTTTTGTTATACCTCAACGCATCTACGCAAAAATTGTGGTCTTTTACGTTCTTTTCGAATAAAGTAAACATGGTTGTTTGCAGATAATGTATGACGTACCATCTAGCCACAATAGATGCTCATAGAACACTACGACGTACTGTTTCGCCACAATACATGAATTTGGCATCAGCGTGGTCATAGACGTCTGGAATGTTAATGAGGCCTGCGCCTGACCAGCGTTGGCATGAAGAAGACGCTAATCAAATAGTGGCCTCACCCTCAGTGCCTCCATGGAGGGCACTACGTCACTGCATTGTTGCTGAGGAGGTAACTATGGCATATTTGTGAACGTCACATGCAGGTATTTCGCATTGAGGTATAACAAATGGGATTAATGCATCACGCTGTGTGCCTGTTCACAAGCCTCAGCTTTTGCTGGTACTAGTGACTACCTATGGAGGGATGGCTAGGCTGAGTTGACCTGTGTGGCTAGTCACACGCAGACGCTGGTCACGCATCCAAGTACTAACCGGGCCCAGCGCAGAGCAACTAAGCTGATCAAGCATGTGTTAGCTGCTAAACCATGCCACCATCATAGTCAAACAATACTTACGAGACATTCAAACAGTTCTGTAGATAACAACAAATACTGCAATTCATAATGCTGATTAAATTATAAATGTCCATCACACCTGTGATATCTTATTTACGAATATGTAACAAAATGTTAACTGCAGTAGATTCATGAGAACAGTTTGCACTTGTTGACAAAACAATGAGATGAACTCAGAATGACAAACAAGCAGTTTACACAGTCAGAACCATGGTATCTTCTGCGGAAGTCAATCAGTTTACAGATACTGGACTTTAGTACATTATTTGCAGGCAAATGCTTACTCAACTTCAAATAATACTACTTATGACATAATGGGAAAAATCTTACCATTTTTTCCACAGAAACTACGGTTGAATCCTCTGTGGCAAATGATCTTGACAGTTTCTGCGGCGGTACCATGCCAAAGCAGTTTCTCATTGTCTACTAGTGGACCGTTGGCAGTGTTCATGTGCGCACGTTTCGTTGTGTAAAGCTCATAAAGTTGAGCATTTTCAATGCGCTGGATCTGGCAAATACACACACACGATACACGTCCGAATAAAAACACAGCACTCACAAACACCATTCTTCAGCGCTGTAAAAGAACAAGAATAATAAGCATAACTGCACGTCATTGAATACTTCAATGCCTGCAAAATGATGCAACAAAAGTTGCCGCATTTAAAATAAGAAAGAATGCGGCAAAGTCACAATCGATGATTTTGCAGTAAGCGACAAAACTAATCAAAATTTCAGTAACCAAATAAAACTTACAAAGTATTTTATAAAACCAAGGTAAAACACAGTAAAAGTGTTCAGTCGTAATTTTGCATTAGTTTCTACTCTAAGGTTTAGGGATATTTCTTACATACTTCAAGTTGAAAAGCAATCATGATATCTGCAAGAGTCCATTTCTCCAACAAATCTCACATCTGTTCACTGTTCGTTGTTCAGCTAACTCATCCGGCATGCATAAATATTGCAAAACAAGCTACGGAAGCTTCTTTTGTTGCTGAATGTACGCATTTATTCCGACAGAAACAGCAAAAAAACCTGGCACGTTTCACTTACCGACACAATCCGACGTACTGACTGCTGGGAAGTTTTGTAGATGTTTCGCTCGACTTCAAGGTACTCTGGGTTTGTTGGGTCTAGTTCCACCATCTTACAATCCTCGCCGGGAGTCGGAGTAGACCACGTGGATGGCAAAGCGTGCAGCTTGTGTCCTGACATTTCAATATAATTACACACACACACACATCATTTACTTGCAATAATGATAACCAGGGCCCACAGTTTTCTGACAAAAATTTGGCCAAATTCCGCAGGCCAGTTCGCAAAATCCTGTGGCTCACTGCGGCAAAATTGTCCAAATTCCGCGGATTACCGCAGCCTTCCGTTTGTGAGTAAACTGAACTCTATCCTGTTAAGAAACTTCAGTCTTTAAAGGCTGGCATTGTGCTCAGTTATGCTAGCAACATACAAAGCAAATTACGGGTCTTTTTTTCTTTTCGAAAGTGCAATTTGCCAGTTAGTTGCATTGTGTTCATTCATATGATTGTGCCATACTACAACAATAATTATTAGTAGGGATGCAGTTATAGGCAGTTCAGTTTGATTTTTCTTTGTGATATAGTTAGTCTAATTACGTTATCAGGCCGACGATTGTACTAATCATCGGTAATTTCTCAACTTCTGCAAAATTCCGCGGAAAAGGGCAAAATCTGCGGCTCGGCTCGAAAACTGTGGACCCCAATGATAACAACAATAGCAAACCATTTTCAACATGTGCTCAAGTCAAAAGTCCAGCTGTATGTCAAATAATGTCAATTTACAGAGCACTTTCTCATAGATAACCTCTAATGTGCTGGACAAACAAGTACAGCGATAATAAAAAAGTCATCAGTGTCTATATGAAAGTGTTACACTCTGGATCACTAAGGCCGTAATCGATTTAGCAAAAACCGAAATCGGTTTCCTTTCAGGGTAGAGTTTTCTGCAATCGATTAAGCCGGTTTCGGGAAACCAGGGTTAATTTTTGAAACCGACTCTGGAGCAGGTTTCGCTGGAAAAACCAGAAGCCGTTTGCTTGTTGCTGTTTTGTTTACTTGTAATTAAATTGTTATCACGTACAGGAATAAAGCTTCAACAGTAAAATGAAAATAAAAAATAATTAAAATAAAAATTCGATCATCATGGGAACCATGACGCTCGCCATGTTGTTTGTTTAATCCTACCGTCCTACGAAAACGGTTTGGTGCAATCGATTTACACAGCAAAACCCAAAACCGAAACTGGTTTCGGTTTTTGCTAAATCGATTACAGCCTAAAATCTTCAGGCAATGAGTTCAAGAGAGTCGAGCCAGCAAAGAAAATGCTCGACAACCGTATGTGCTGAGACATCAGCAGCAGCACAAAAGGCATGTTGTTATTATCTAAAAGGTGTGCCAAACACGTGGCACTTTACTTTTGTCCATATCTTCACCAATTATCAATCAATTTTCACAATTCTTTCACTGGCAGTGGCACACTTTGCAGACAATTTGCTATAATGTGATTCTTACATATACCACCACACCATAAATGTGTGAAATATCAATAAAATATTCATACATACCGATAATAGCAAACAAACATTTTTGTAAAATTGACAAAAAAATCACTTCAGACCAACACTGCAGTGAATGGTCTGTATGACACTAAATTGTGTAGGTCTAACACAGTCTAGTGTCATACAGATCATTCATCGCAATGTCGGTTTGAAGCGTTTTTTCCTTTACCTAAATTTTTGTTATTATCATTCGTTTTTATTTACATTTATATTTCACAAGAAAAAATGAGAAAGTCATCGTCGGTATTAGATACTCACTGGATTTCAAAGGTCGTTCGAGTAAGCAGCACTCGCAAGTGCGGAGAGCCGGATGATTGAGAAATGTACACCTCACACAGGCCCAGCTCACTCCGTCGTCATCCGAATCAATCATCACTTCAGCCAGCGGCTGCAAGACAGCAGAACTTGCTGCAACATGGTTCTGTTTACTTCCACCGTCCAGGCAACCACCTAATATACACAAACACTACAGCTCCATTCGACAGCACTGAAGCAAGCAGCACTTCCACAGAATCCACTGCACAATGCATTGGGCCTGGTACAAACAAACCACTCGGATACGTGTTGTCAAGAAGTAGAATTAACACGATAGGTAACACTTTCTCTTAAAATAAATACCAAAATAATTGCAAACATGAACTGAAGTCTAACTTCGGTGTTATCTTTTTCTAAGAACCAACATGCACGATTATCTAGCAGATAAGAAAAAGGATAATCAGAAATGGCAGCAACCATTAGAGAAAAGTTAATCCAAACATTACAATTATTGTCAAACAGCTGCAACGCAAATGAACATGCATTTTTTGTAATCCGTAAGAATGTAAAATTTTCTAATCGAAATAACAATCACCCCTCAACCAAACACGATCTCACGTAAAGACATTACAAACAATGGTTCAGCGACCAACCACAACCTCCTTGACTAAAGAAACACTACGTCAAAAACTTGCAATCTCAGGCCATACACAAAAACCAAGTGTAACTAATTGGCAATATGACTGCAACTAAACGAAAACCAAAGCTGCAATAAAAGTTTCACCGCTCTGCATTATCACAATATTTCAGGCAATGCAAAAAAAACAAATAATATTTATTTGTTCAAATTCATTCGCTGTCAACCTACACTGTCACCTGGGATTCAGGACTAGACCACTACTAACTGAATAAACTAACCACAACCTTCCAAGTACTAACAAGAAAAAACCCTGCTAACGCAAACGGAAATGTGCAACAGCGGCGATGCCTGTTTGAAAGCCCAGTAAAACAAAGTCTAAGTCAATCGCCAAAGGGCGCCAGACGACAGGCGGCTATAGTATCTATAATGTTTTACTCATACTCACCAGAGGGTGTGATGTGTCTCTCAGCCAACGTCATATCGAATATCGCAAATTTTCCCTACCCCCCTCTCATTTAGCGCCCTCGTTTGGGGTGACCCCCTTCAAACTTACGGAAATGCTTTACGGTTCCTGAAACTAGAATCTTCCAAACAGCCGACGGTGAAGATTTGGTGATCCTAGCTTGCACGGTTTTTACGCGTGAGAGCGCGTATTAGCTATTTTAATTCTATCTTGAGATAGAGACTTTTCACCATATGATAGCATATTGTCTTTAGCATTTTGTGACAAAATTCCACGACGTGAAATTAATATTTAACGTATTTATTCAAAAAATTCCAAAAAAATTACAATGGCGCCTGTTGGGCAAAATAAACAATTATTTAAACGGTCATAACTTTTGCTGTGTATAAGATAGTCGTAATTTTTGGTTCTAAGACCTGTATGGTTTTCAGGAATAGCCAATCTAACAGTGTCATTCAAATTTGCCCCGGACTCTCCCTTTTTGGCATGGCAATGAAATTTGGGACAAAATGGGCTATAATTTGGCTTCTGCTAGAAATATTTGTGAGATCTTTGCGTCTATAGGGGGGTTTTGGAGTGGGCTATCGAATACTGCCAAGAAAATTTTAACCCAACCGACCCTTGTTGCCATGGTAATGAAATTTTAGACAAAAAAGCTCTAATTCCTAGAAAATAGAGGATTTTTGTAATTTTGTGCAATTTTTGGCTGCAGAAGAGTGAAGTGCAATGAAATGGATGGAGATAATTCGATGTTAGCTGCGAACAGAAACTGCCATAAGCTCTAGCGCATCTCATGAGCATTAGCTCAGATTTCTTGTTGACTGATCCACCCATGTAACAGACGGACGGACAGACAGACAGACAGAATTGCGGTGGTTAAAATGCACTACAGCAGTAGCTGCTGTTGCGCATAAAAATACAAGACGTGACTCAACGATAATACTAGCCAAATTATGCCAATATTTCTTTTTCAGAAAAAAGTGAAAAACAACTAGTAAATTCAGCGTGAAACTGTAAGTGCTAGACTCACTGTTGATGGAGATTTTGTAACAGCAGTAGCTACAGTGAGAGATATGCGGTGAGTTGTCGAAGCCACATCGAGGACACTTCCAAGACTGACAAGAGATATCATCATCTGCTGTAGTTAAAAAAAACCACACCAGATCATCAGCAGCACATTTCATGTGACAGGGATGTAACAAATTTCATTTTAAGACACACATCTGATACACAACCTTCAATGGCTAATTTCTAGGTAAAAACAGAATGGCATGGCATAGCCGTTGCAGACCAAGATATACACTGCACAATGCACATTCCTACTTTTTATTAGTTTTAACCACAGTGCGCAATGGTGCTTAGAATCTGGTGAAATATTTCAGAACAAATTACCAGTTATTGGTTAGAATGTGCAAAAGTTATTTCACATGGTTAGGATTTGGATGACTAATTGACAGAACGCAGTTGGTCATACTTATCGACAACAGCCAACATTAACATCGATAAACAGTCTTTTCAGTAGCCAGAAGTTTCCAATAGATGTCAGAATGACACACATTATGAAAATTAATTGAGCAGTAAATCATACTCACTGAATGATTCATTTTTTCTAGTAATTCACCAACAGTGTTGTCAGTCAATAAAGTGTACACTGAAAAAGATAAGTATTTGACTTTTTTACCCGCAGTGCCAGTGGATGCCAGACTGCTTGATGAGGAAGATGACGACACCGTGAGGGTTGATGCACCTGACGGCAAATTACCAGCAGCAGCACCAGATGTGGAAAAGAATTTCAATGCTGAACGGAAAGTCAATCTTGAAGTTGTGCCACTGACATGACTAGTGGAGGGAACGGCCGGACCAGAAACAGTAGACGCTGTAAACAACACAATCACTAAATACACTGTGGCAAATTATGCACGTGGCTATCTACATCAGATGATAATCATTTCAGGATATAACTAATTTGGCTAATTTTTCACTGTTATTTGCCCCCAGAGTGTCACTTAGATGACCTTTCTCATTCCAAATGAATATCAGCTGCTAGTTGAATTATTCATAAACTGCTAAACAACAGTGCACTTTTCTTGCACTATAACCACTCTCAGTTTCAACAGAAACCGAAGTTTAGGTGTAGTCAAGTGTTAATTTCTGAGAAGTTTGGTATTAAAAATGTTTCCATCGTCTCCGACTCTAGTGACTCTGTGAATCGTCACCTGCAGTGGCAGTTGCTGTGAATGGTGCTGACGATGTGGCGCTTGATGATGAAGTTGACAGCGCAAATGACCCACTCGACACACCATTGACTGAACTAGTTGCAGCAGCAGCAGCAGCACCAGCGGATGATGGCTGTGAGGCAGTGACCACAGTTGCACTGGCAGCACTGGAATCATTAGTTGCCGTGCCACTGTCACTACCATCAGTAGATGTACATAATGCTCTTAACCTGGCCTTGCACATTCCAACCTTCCACCCTGACGGCGGAGCCTGCTTTACTTCCGGCTACACAGCAACACAGTTTTTTCTAGTGTATGTTATACAGGGTGGGCCAATAAAAATGTGGCAGTTTACTTTTGTCCATATCTTTGCCAATTATTGAGCGATTTTCAAAATTCTTTCACTGACACACTCTGCAGACAATTTGCAATAACGTAATTATTATATCTCCCACCACACCATAAATGCATCTTTGCACTACCTTGTAAAATATAAATGAAATATGAACGTATAATGATAATAACAAACAAACATGTGACATACAGGATCGTTCGTCATAATATTGGTCTGAAGTGTTTTTTATTTACCTAAATGTTTGTTATTATTGTGAGTTTTTTCTTACATTTTTATTTCACAAAGTAGTGTCGAGACACATATATGGTGTGGTGAGATATAAAACAATCACGTTATTGCAAACTGTCTTCGGAGGGAGTCAGACTGATCAACAACTGACGAAGATATGCACAAAAGTAAAATGCCATGTTTTTTACGGGCCACATTTTTAGTGTATAAATATTATGTAACATAATAAAACAATGCAAATAAATAAAAACACTAACACAGTGTGTGTCCAAAATGCAATGCCCTATCACCCATGAACTGTGTCTGCTGATGCATCTTATTCACACATCACAAACAGCATCTAATCTCACTGACAGTGTCACGCAAACACACAGTATTACGGTAGTCTAGGTGACTAGTGTGAAAATTGCTCAGATGGTGATACAGGCATGAAACTTGGCACAATAATACTTCAGCTTATACTGATCACTTTTAGTGCTAGTGCCAATGTCACCACTCTTTATGATTGGATTACGTATGATTAGAGAGCATTTTGGTAAGGTAAATGCGTTGCCTAGCAATTGTTGCCGAGAAACAGTCTGCACACAATGGCACTAGCACTAGATATGATCAGTATAATCTGATATGCTATCCTGTCAAGTTTTACGCTTTATGCATTTTACCAGTAACTGAGCAATCTCGGCTATATTTTACACCAGTCGCCTAGACTATTATATATCACAGTACGAACCCGACTTCGGTCCAGCACCAGTCTGGCTATGAACAACCATGCGCACGACTGAAGTCCAGACAACGAGCGTTTTCCTATGCTGCATCGGCAGCATGGAACAGTCTGCCACTGTCACTTCAACAACTATCTGATACTGTGTTTCTTAAACGAAACCTAGAAACAATACTATTTTATCAAGCATTTAATCTCTAATTTATTTTTTTAAATGTGCACACATATCTTCAGGTTTTATCTTATATTTTAGGTACATATTGTACACAAATTGTCATTGTTGCAAGCGGTTATTTTCTTCAGTGATTGACTGAAAGCACAGCTGCTCACTTTTCATTAAAACAGGAATACTCGGACAGCTTTCCTTTAGTCAAAAATATTCTTACCTTGAACAGTTTTGTCCACTTTGCAGTCATTCTTCAAGTCTGAGTTATAGCCATTTGATTAGCAAGTACCAATTTTTGCAAAAATCTGTCATACAACTTCACATAATTACTGGGCTAAGAATATAAATCAACTGAAAAACTAGAAGGCGCTCGTGAGAGTGCATATCTCTGTCAAGTGAAGTGACTTAAACATTACTAATACTACTACTACACCCACAAATACAATATCACCTACATTTACACGATACAACAAAGAAAGGGGAAGGAGAAGGAAGAGCCGCTTCGTGGCAGGGGAAAGGGATGGAAAAGCTATTATTAGTCATTGTGTACACAGAAGGAACGAACGAACGAACAACGAAAACACAGAGAGAATGACCAATCTCTTAAATCTCCTCCAATGTTCACTACATTCGCACTTGGCAACAAAAGACTAAAAGCGACATATTCAAATAATTCTTTACCATTTGTGGAAGTGTCCTGACCTTCCTCAGAAACAGTGTCTCCAGTCCGTGTGCCGCGACATACACGGACTACAACAAAATTTCACTTCGGTAAAACTAGCAACTACTTATCACACATAATATAATAACATGCAAACAATGCTAATAAAAATTTTTCAAACCAAATTTGTTTAATAAAATACAAGTATACCAGTCACAATAACAATACATCCAATGATACAAATCGAAAAATAACAACAAAATGGTCATTGGGCACGTACTCAGTTGTTGTCAAATCAAGTCTACTATCAACGATGTGAACTGACAGTACGGCATTTTACGTTTTTTTAACGAAAATTCACAGCTCCACACTATTCACAAAATTCCAGCTAAATGTCAAACTGTATAGTAAAAAGAGCATATTTATACAGTGACAGAACAGCCTGATATTACCTATGTCACATCATGAAACTTGACAGAAAATGAAATAAATTGTTAGTCTATGAAGAACTTCATCACATCCACTGCAGCAATTGATCCTACAATTGCTACAAATCAGTGATGTAGTCCCTGAGACCAAAGTCTTGGTCTCAAGATGCCTTGACGACAAAAGACAACGAGTTTTGGTCTCGGTGTTGAAAAAAAATGTCCCGATCTTAAACAAGTCTTGTTTACATCACTGCTACAAAAATATTACACTCGTCATCAGACTAGTCCAAAGGCATGCAGCACGTAACTGATCTTACGCTGTCAGGTTTGAAGTATTTGCGAACTCCGTCAAACATCTGCTGTAAGTCGTTGAGGCAATCGGTCGATTCATCGTACTGACAAGATTCCAGCTTATCCCGAATTATGCTTAGATCCAAGCCCACAGCATCCTGATATTTCTACAAATTCACACAATGTAGCCAAAATGATCACATCTACATGCAAAGAGTAACAAATATTTACAGTACAGTCTCATACTATCTCTGAATAATAATAATAATTTAATAAATATATTTGTAAAGTACCATACAGCTGCAGCTAAAAAGTTAAGGAAGTCCGACACTTGCTATATAATGCTAAAATACAGTAAGAAGAACTCATGGCCAGAACCGCTTTACAATCTCGGAAGTGGCAGCTGACTGGCATGAGCTAATGATATCATCCATTGCCCACATCAGCAAACAATAGACTGGGAGTCTGCAGGAAGCAGACGAACCACTCCTCCAATCAGCTACACAAGGCCTTCAACCCATAACCCATAAACAACTACTCATTTCCCATCCTGCTGAAGGTAGAAGGCTGAGTTGACATGAGCATGTAGCAGGTTAGCAACTTGCTCAAACCTGAAAGTTAGTCGAAACCAACCACTAAACCAAATGCACCAACACAGGCACGTAGGTGTAAACAACTCAAATCATACTAGCGACCGCTTGGTCATAAATCCAACTCCTGAGCCACCAAGGCACCTTACTAAATAAGTTAAATTAGTTTTTTGGGGGTTAAATCTGAATGTCAACTGTGAAAATTCAAACAGAAGTTAATCTCTGTTGAATTAGTAGACTTTCACCGGCAGCAAATAAGCAACCAAATGAGATGCAGCCAGGTCAACAAACAAATCGCCGACAATTAACTGACATCAGCACTTCCCAAAGTATTATTTGGAGACAGTTAAAAAATATCACCTTCAGTCTTCAACCTCGGGTAACATTTCCCAAGTTCAGAAAACGATTTTCACTAATGACTGCAACCTCAGTCACTATTTGTACAACAGGCATCCACCTCTATGTCACCAATTCTAAAAATGCATACAAGATGTATCAGTGTATCAGCAACTTAGAGTCTTAATTTTTTGACTCGATGTGCATAGACCAAAATTTGGCTAAAGCCGGATTTGACCAGACTTACCAGAATTGGCAGATGCTAGTACTGGACCTACCGGAGCTAGGACCAAAATCTAGTACATCTCCAGTGTTGAGTATGGTTGATTTATTTTAGGACCTGGACCTTTGACTTAAATCTACCAAAGATAATGAATGCACATAGAACTTGTATGCCATATAACTAAACAGACCTCTACTCGCAAACATTTCAGCATGCATTGAATAAACTAACACTGTATACCTTGTCACTGATTTGCTGACGAAACTGATCGGCAAACTTGCTGTTCCATAAAGATTTCATCATGACATTCTTTATATGTATGAGGATGTTGGTGGTGATGGGCTTGTCTGTTGCAGCTAAAACACATCATGCCAGCAACAATTAACAACCACTGACACTCTGAACAGAACACTCAGTGCTACACCATACAAATAATACTTGCAGAAAGCAATAACGTCTTTTGATAACACTATGGTCTTCTGCATTAAACCCATGGCCAACTAGTAGCTTATGCTGACTGGCTATACCAAGTTTATTTGGGGGCTAGCTGGCTGGACATTTGGAGGACCTTCCGACTGAAGATCAGGGACCTCATCCAACACAATATAGTGTACCTGCGAAGTAACAGTAAAGCCATCAAACGGCTTGAGCAGGGCACACAAATGCAACAGATGACGGACAGACAATGTTACGGAGGTTGGAGAAACAGATTGCTATAGATGAAATCACTTGTGCTACAGCAACTTTGCCTAGAAATACATTATGTTATGATCAACAGCAAAGTAATACATCAATAGCAAAATATTACATTCATTCTAACCACTAAACTGGTTTCCAAATAACAACAGAATCGTGCTATATGCTGTCAAGCAAAACAGTTCAACAGATAACTCACATTTAACATGAGCAGTCACAGATCCTGGTAATGGCTGAGTGGAATGATCATACTGAGCCACCTTGCACCTCTTCGCCATTTCTGCTTGTACAACGTCTAAAATACAATGTTTTACTAAATGTAGTGCACTGTATACTATGACTACACTTCTGAGCAGCACCCTGTTTCCCAGAACTTAATGATTACGTAAAGACTGGTGTTGCCCTTAAATAGTAAAATATACTTATTTTCTCTTATAAATGCATACACGGTCAGCACAAGTTAAAACTTGACATGCATGCTGGTGCAACATTTATGGAAAAAATAAGTAAATAATGACTTAATGAGAAACAATCATAGACACGACGTAACCACAAAATGCCTAGGCAATACCGCAATGGCTACACCTGGTTGTTACCTGCCGTCTCCCACATATGCCCAGGACACTAGCTAGCCAATAAAAATATCGCCCAGTACCCAATTAGTAGACAATACCTGGTAGTCCAGTATCAATCTAAACCTACTGTGTGACCATACCACTCAGCTTATAGTTGTAAACTGTATTTTTAAGTTGATTAAGCATCAGCTTGTTATGTCCGGATCTTCTTTTGTTCAGCACTGTTTGGTTAATTTTTACATGCGAAAGCAGCTAAACTGCTTTAGCGCATCTTAGCCATCATAATTTGGTCCGTCCATCCGTCTGTCACACGGGTGGATCAGTCAAAAACAGTGCAAGCTACAATCACCAAATTTTCACCGTCGGCTGCCTGGAAGACTCTAGTTTCAGAAACCGTAAAGCTTTTCCATAAATTCAGAGGGAGTCACCCCAAACGAGAGCGCTAAATGAGAGGGGGTAAGAAAAATTCGCGATTTTTAGCCAATAAGTCGCTGTATCTCAATAACGGTGCGAGATAGGGCCTATGTTACTATTAATCACTAACTGAAAGTCATGCACTGGCTCTCAATTCCCATCGAATTCAGTGACCTTGGAATACCTTGAATGCCAAAATAAAAGTTTTTATGTATTTTTTGGTGATTTTGGGCTGCGAGACACATTTCAAGAGTGAATTGACCGAAATCAATTGAAATAAACATGGATAAACTGCACATGAAATTTTCAGCATTGAACGTAGATTTCTATGGTTCAAGTCTCAATTTTCTAGGTTCAAGAAACCTGCGCACGAGGGCATCAAAGAGCGGTACCGCTGTAAAAGTCGTGAAGGACCGCTTGGCCCGGGTCTGAAGCGCTATGAGAAGGAACCTCGTCCTGGGCCTCTCCCTGAGAACCTGAAAGGGCCTGAGATGTATCTGACTGTGACTGGACCAAAGCCACACGCTTCTTCATCCTAGTTTCCATTAACAGGAAACGCTACAGTTGATTCCGTGCTTAACTTCCAGGCCGGGCCTGCAATACACCCGCTGTCAAAAAGATACTTTTTTTAAAATTTGTCTAAAAGAAAATTCCAAAAAAAAACCCAACCCAAAATTTAGGAGAAGAAAAGAAACAGGCTACGGCAGGTTGGAGAACACGCACACGCGACACCAAAGTAGCAGAAACCAGCCAGTGGTTTCACACGCACACCAATGCCAAGCAAGCAGTCCACCACACCAATGCAGTACAGCCAAACAAGCTAAAGAAGAGCGGGCGGCAGTACGATCAGCCAGACTCCAAACTAAAGAAGAGAGCAGAAGAGAATGGCAGAAGAGACGGACTGTGGAAGAAGTAGCACCGGCAGCCAGACTCAAGAAAACAGCAGCAGAAGAGAGAGAGAGAGAGAGACAAAGGTGTGGCCCTGGTTCATATATACGGTAAACAGGGGGGAGGGTGGTCCGTAGTAAGTGCTGGTCAGAGGCCGCAGGAGATAAGAG
>Ga0209367_1008486_pt1 | contig 14043 bp, 6 predicted proteins | sample WorMetLIZISLAND2_FD_187412 | JGI IMG/M metagenome (GOLD analysis project Ga0209367, IMG submission 187412) | Marine gutless worms symbiont microbial communities from Max Planck institute for Marine Microbiology, Germany - Olavius geniculatus... ... | reverse complement strand
TTTTCCAGAGATGTGCGCAGATTAGTTTTAACAGCTAAATCTGCTGCTGTTTATGATACTGCTGCATAGTCAATCAAACTGCATAATCGCGGTAATCTACAGATTTACGTGCATAATTTATGATGACAGTTTATGTTGTTTAACTAACAGTCAAAAATTTGAAGGTTGCTATTTTCTGCAAATTTTTAAATTACCCTTTAGCCAGATAGCTTGTTAACTTTTAGCATATTTTCACTGTGTTTCTGTCAGCAAGCAATTATTTCATAGTTATTCTCTGCCAAAAGGCCACTCAGCAGTCACGACAGTAGCCCAGACCTAAAGTTGAAATGATTCAATAATCGATAGCTTTAGGCATGCATTTTTGGAAACAAATGCCCCAATTTAGACAGATTTTTGGGGCATTGGTATTGTTGTTTTTTCATATCTAGAATGCAATAGAATGATTACATTTGTACATTCTGTAGCATGTCGCTCTAGTATTTATTGAATTGTATTGGACTGTAGTTATTAAGCAAGTGTTTGTTGTATTTGATAAACATCAGCATGGGTGGAGCTATTGCCGTTCATGTTGCAAGTCGTCAGAAGCTGGCTTCTCTTGCTGCACTGGTTGTTATCGACGTTGTTGAAGGTTTGCATAAACATTCACTTTGGAATCTGATGGTCATGGCAAGAACATAATACAACAGCTTGGCAAGAAATTAGTTTTTGAGGACTGGTATAACCTTAAAAATCATGGAAATTGTTTTGTAGTATTGTTACTACAATTACGCTGTGAGCATTGTGTTTGATATTTTTACAGTTTGTGAGATATGTCAGATTGTGTGAATGTTTTCATATTATGTCTCTAAAAAGTTTGAGTTTTAGAGCTTTTAGTTTCAGCATGCATTAGTTTTTACATAAAAATGCTTTCTTTTTTTGAAAAAATAATGTTTTGTTTACTGCTATTTGCTGTATGTAGGAACTGCACTTGAGTCTTTGAGCAGTATGCAGTCATTCCTGCGAAGTCGTCCACAGACTTTTAGCTCTCTGGAACACGGTATTGAATACTGGTATGTCAGTTTGATTACTGCCGTTTTTAAAATTTTATTACCAATACTATGAGGTGCTTGTCTCTGGTCTATAGATTATACATCGTGGTCCATAAAAAAAATGTGCCACTTTTATTTTTTGAATAGCTCCGTACAGCATTGGCCGATTTTAGTAATTTTTGGCGTGTTACATCAGGAAGAAACTTGATGCAAATGACTCTAGTTTTGACGACCTCCCCTTAATACTGTCACTACCTTGTGAAATGCAGGTTATTGAACCTGCTGTTGGCGAGTAGTGTCAACATTTGCAGCTTGCATTCGTGCTGGAGGAGAACATTTTGAGCACATGCTGTAATAAAGATGCGATGTGACACGTGTGACTTTTTAAGATGCAGTAGTTGCCAATCCTGTTTGTCGCTATTTAGTTAATCATTTCTGAGCTCACACGCGGGCTATCCAGTATGAATTCATTGTTGTAAATGGCCAAACTACAACTTTTGCATTTCACAAGGTAGTGTAACGACAGTATTAAAGTGAGTTGGCATAAATTAAAGTCATTTGTGACAAGTTTCTTTTTAATGTCGCATGCCAAAAAAAATTATTAAAATCGGCCAATGTTTCGTGGAGCTATTCAAAAAATAAAAGTGGCACATTTTTATAGACTTTGGTGTATATTGGGATTTTTTCAGCTGTGGTTTACTGTACTCAGAATGTATTGGCAGCCTGAGCTGGATTAGGTTTGGTGATTTGTTATTAAATGACAATTATGTCCATATGCTGTTTCTCTCATATATGTAATTGCCTGATTGATGTTAGCCAGTGACGGGACTTGTTACAGTTATTTCTGCACTCAGTCCATTTGTGCTGATGCGGTGATGTTAATTTCAGTAGTGAGGTAATGCATTCAGATTTCAACTTCTGCTCTGTGGGCTTTAGTTTTGTTGTACCGATTCAAACGGTGGGCACACTTAATACCCAATCGAAAGGACAGTTTATAGCAACCATCTAAGTCACTAACTATTCAAATCAAAGTCCATGTCATCTTGACTTTAGTGAACTTCTGCAGTTTCGGCCTACAGTGGTGAAGCATCGGTCTCCAGAGTAGCTGTAGGTAACTAGGTATTTTTGATGACATGTATTTGAGATAGCAGAATGGAGCTGGCAGGACCTACATTGGAGACCAGCTGTCACTGGGATACTAGGATAGGGTTACTGTGGCCATCTTCCTTTGAGTTATATGTTGTAGTTGTCAGTTCTGCAGTGAGCTTTTTGGCCAAACATAAGTGAATGTGCGAATTTGTAAAATAGATGGAGTTGATATTGTGCTGTAATTTCTGTCGTGATTTTGCAGCGTTCGGAGTGGTCAGATACGCAACCTGGAGTCAGCGCGTGTGTCGGTGATTGGTCAACTCAAAAGGCATTAGATTGTATTCTAGTCTTTTCATATATGTATCGACTATTGACTACTGGAATTTGCTGCTTTGTTACTGTTCTGGGACTTTCATCACATCACATGCTGTACTTATATGAACTTTTGGTAATGTTTTTAACCACATACAGCTAAGTAGACAACCACTACGTTTAAAAAGCTTAGCTGTTTACATGTTTCACTGTTTAGGATGATATTAAAAAGCAACTTGGTCTGCTAATATTGATGTTTGATTGATGATATAGGCAGTGTATGCTTGGCTTAGAAATTGCTGGTAATCTCGGATGGTATACAGCTGTACATTAAATTAGCAACAGTTTATTTTCCGATGTGTAATTTTGATGGCCATGAAGTTGTTGTGTCACACAGCTGTGTGAATTATGCTTTGAAATAGCGTACGCCTTCTTTTAGTCTTTATGGCTGAAAGTACTATTGTAAAATGTGGCCGATTGACAACAGAATTGACACCAATGAAACAGCGACGTCAGTTCTGGAGCAGCAAAGCCACCCTGCCAGCAATGAAGCTATCGTAGAAGAAGATGATGATACAACAGCAACAGGTGCTTTGGCTTTGCCTGCAGCAGCTACGACAGACAGCCAGACTGCTGCTTCTAACACGGTACTTGATATGATCTGATATATGATACATAATTCCTTGTCTTGATGGTTCATTGGCACAGTGTGTTTTAAGTCTGAAATGAAAAATCTTAACGGTCTTATCAGTTTGACTTCAGTCCCCACGTAGGCTGAAGAAATTGTTTTAGGATTATTTGCATGCACGGATCAATATTAATTTCTCAGACAGGCAAGAGGGTTTGACGTTTGACAGTGTTCTCTGTAATCTGTGTTTGTTGTCATTTCTGAAACTGTAGCACTATGGTGTTTTATAAATACCTATATTTGTTTGTAATGTTGATTAATTTTTTGAACATTGATTAAAAACGTTCAGTCATTACCGGTCCTGGAAAATGTATGTAAATTATAATTATTTGTGCGGCATTGATCAAAGTTGTACATTGTGTAGTATTTGCTTCATAGGCAGCCAGTTCTGATGCATATGCATGGCGAATTGATTTATCGCAAACAGAAAAATATTGGAAAGGTATGTTTAAACTTTCTCACATTACCAGGCATTTATGTTTGATATATTGTAGAAGTTTCCATATGAACGTCTTCAGATTATGTAATAAATCTATGAAAATCTATGATTAGTAATTGGTTCACTTTGTGAGTTTTGTTTGCTGTTTGGTCATAATGATAATGAATATAATTTTAATCATTTAGATTCGTAGCTGTATACAAAAGGAGGTAGATGCTTCCAGAGCTCAGGGAACTGTTTGTATTGAAACTGGTTTCGTTTGTGATTACTAAAATGTGTAAGTTCATGCTTTGGATGTGTACAGCGTAAAAATGTTGCTTTGGTTAAGACTGGTTGAACTAAATGGACGGGAAATTTGGAATACTTGGTGGAATCAGTCTGCAGATCAAAACACACTTAAGTTGATGACACGTTGGACAGTTGTCTGGTGCCATAAACCATGACACACTTTACCAGCAAATCATACCGACAGAAAAATAACAAAGACGGATTCCGATTTTGAGAATTTTGACAATGATGATGTAAAAGCAGATGTTTGTCATGATAGGTTGTTAAAAAGTCCAAAAGAAAAAGCAACTTTATTTTTATTTTTGTTTACAAACAAACGAGCAGTGCTGTCGTCTGCTCAGACTGACCAATCACAGTTCAGCTTTTCAGCCGGTTTCCAGCACGAAATTGAACATGCTCTAACTGGCACCGTTTCTGGCACCAGAAAAATCTGGCACCAGAAAAGTATGACAGACTGACCAGTTTCTGGCACCAGTTGACTGGTGCCAGAGACAGGCGTTTAAAACTGGCTAGTGTGTCATCACTTTTACTTAATGCAAGCTGTCACGAATGAATCAGAGGCATATACTGTAAATTGTACTAGGAGGACGTGAAAGGTTCTGGCTAATTTTAAGAGCCTGCTTATGACCAACTGATATTAACTTTGAACAGTTTAAATGGCTGCTGAAGACATTTCTGTTTAGGTGTTGAGAGTGAGGTGCGCCCCCTGGTGCATTGTGACCAACTGTTAAATTGCATTTTCTAAGTCATCTTACTTACAAATGAAGAAAACTCGAAGCGAAACTGACTAACCAATATTTAGCTAGAAAATGGTTGTTAAAATGGTTTGTATGTAGTCTCTTAATTGTGTCAAACTTCAACAAGCAGAATGCGCCGGCAATGATGCTGTCACAAGCTTCAAAATATAACAAGTCAATCAATGCAATCAATTAATCATTTTCGCCATAGTGCATTAGTTAGTGCTGGGCGTTGTAAACCGATTCCCGAGGTGGCAGCACCATCTAACAAAATATCACAAATTATGCTGTAAGATATGCAAGCCGTTTCACCAAATACTGTGCGTCAGAAATGTACTAAATAATAAATTATTGGGGACGTGTGAAGATGACGGTACCGGCGCAATGATATCTCGTGTTTACTAAAGTAGTTTGCCACATTAGAGCTGTGCTGTTTTGAATAATTTATTACTGAAGAGCACTTTCCGAACCAAGTTATTGTGTTCTAGTGAAACAATTCATCACATTTTTATTTTCCTAGGGAGGGGGCGCTGCCCCCTCCCGAGACCCTACCCCCATTTTGTGATTAAGGTAGTAATATTGATAGCAATTGTGCGTAACTGTGCATAGGTCAATGATCCCGTTTACTTATTTGATCGCATGCGAAAATGGCTAGCGTGTATGAAGAAAACGGCACCAAAAAGAAATAACTAATGATAATTAGATTAGTGAATTAAACTAACGTGAAATTCAACAGACAAAGCGAAATGTGTTAAAATCACAAAAAATATTTGTTAAAACGCAATGAAACTCGCAAGTTGTTTCGAACTATTTTGTTGTGCTGAGTGTGTACAAAATGGTACATCGGTTTGTTTACATTTATCAGTTTGTTTCCGGTACCGTAGTTTTCACTCTAGCCAATTATTGCGCTCACAATACAACGAAATCATACAACAAAAATTTCTGTCACTGTTTGAGTTAGATTTGCGGGAATTTAGGATAAAATACAACACCTTTATCACAGTCATGCCGAAGTGCACAAATGGAATTTTCGCATGACAAACGTGTAGCATTCGGCTAACTATTGTCAGGAGGCCTGAGGAACAAAAACTTCGTTAGCCTATATTATTTTTGCTTGCCGAAATTCGTCAATTTTGGCAAACAAATAGATTTTTAACAAGTGATCCGAGCAAAGCTATCGTCACGTGACCAGGGCAGGAAAATTGTCCTGAAAAACGTAGGTTTTTTTTAGTTGTAAAAAAAACTTTAAAAACCTCAAAAGTCCAGTTTTCAGTTTTTTAAGGTTTTTTTTATTTTGTTGTGCAATTCATTACATATCATATTTTAATTCATACTTTAGTAGTGATTTTTGAGTTGTGACCCAAGTCACGTCATTATGTCGTTCACTCATACGAGAGTGTATAACATGTTTTTTCTGGGTTGTAATTTTGTGCACGATGTTCATTGGCAAAAAACCTAAAGACCTAAATAACTTTAAAAAAACTTAAAATATTTCTTTAAAAACCTAGGTCTGATCTGATGAGCTGCTAGCAACAGTAATAGCAATATGATCCAAATGATCCATTAACACACATGTTAATGGATCGCTGCGTGATGTGAATAGAACACAGATTGTTTTCGCCAGTTTACTGCTAACTAATTAGTAATTGTTTTTTGTTTGTGATTTTAGGATGGTTCGAGGGTTTGTCGCAGAAATTTTTGTCCGCTTCTGCATCAAAAATGTTGCTTTTAGCAGGTTGAATTTTAACATTGTTATTTCTAATGTTAATAATGCGTTTGTCTCAAGCAGAACATTTTTTATCAAAAACTATCGATGCATCTCTCTAAATTGGGTTATTGTTGTATTTAAGCGTCATCCTTGTGCTCTTCTGTCATTATTTGATTATTCATTTGTTAAGAAAACTTTCAGTCATCTTACTGTTGTGGTTTCTGCAAATCTTATGATAGTGCATGCTTATCGTCTGCATTTCGACAACTCTCCATGATTTGCAGTTTATCAAGATAAACATTAGTTAGTACTTTTTTTCCTGTTAGTAGTTAATTATTTCATATGTCATTGTCTCGACAGCTAAGCTTTATAAGCATTACTTTAAATTATTTTTAATATTTGTTTCATGGTTTATAAGTTGTAAACATTTATGATATTGTAAACTACATAAAAGGAGCGTAAATGTTTATTTTCTTCCATTGTAAATTGTCATACATAATGTTTGCCATGCTGACTGTGAATGTTACATTTGTGTTAAATTTTGTGTTTAGGTGTTGATCGATTAGACAAGGAGTTAACTGTAGGCCAGATGCAGGGTATGTCTCTTGTTATTGTTATGTATTTAATCGAGATGTGTTATTAAATTCGGACTGATTTCACAGTTATCAGGTCTGTTATCAGTTTTTTTGCTTGCGGCTTTTTCCTTCACTTTTTCAGGCTTTATCCCTTGGTTTTTCCTTTCTTTTTTTAGTTTTCCGATTCCAGTTTTTTATCTCTCCCACAGCTATCTGTTTTTGGAATTCACGTTTTTAACGTAGTAGTACAGTACTTTTAAAACTTCTCTCATTTCCTTTCCACTTAAATTTGTTTAGTTTTTTGGTTTATGTGATAGATTAAAATGGCAGCAATTACGGTGACATTAGTATTATAATACTACTTAAACTATAAGGTTTTTTGTTTTATTGATAAAGTTTTTGATCTTGTTTTTTGCTGCCTTAAACTTCATAGCCTAACTTAATAGGATGGAATATGTGACATGATGCAATGATGTTTATTTAGATTGAGAAGCCAAAAATGTGATGTCATTTAGTCTGACACATGGAACCATACTACAAATTGATGAGAATTAGTGCACTGCTTTCGACTAGTCGATGGTAGCACTGGTAAAAATCTGATGAACAGTACATGCCCTGCTGATTTTTATGAAACTTTTGGCACTATTTTATGTTTTTGATTGATTGAATAAATCAGTGAAAACAGCCCAGATCTTGAAAGACCTAAACAGAAAAACTAATGAGAACTAAATGAAAGATGGAGAAAATACCAGTGAATGTGCAAAAAATTCAGCCTTCATGAATTACTCAAATTTTTGAAGACAGACGTCATCTAAAACTCTTACTTTTCGTATTACTAGCACATCAAATGCATTCGAGGTTCTACAGTTAACACACTATATTTTTTTTACTTGCTTGCTTTTTTTTACTTACAGTCTGGGTGATATTTAGTAATTAGCATCTGAATCAGTCAGCAGTAGTGGTGATTTTTTTACATTATACATGTGACTGTTGATTATGCAGGCAAGTTTCAGATGATGGTGCTGCCACAGAGCGGTCATGCTGTACACGAGGACCACCCTGACAAGGTGGAATTCTATGCTTTTATGTACTCAGATTGATGTAATAGATCTACACCAGGCATGGTTAGTACATGGATGGGTGTAGACAGGTAAACCAGCCTCCCAGGTCAACTCATCCTGGCCATCCCTATAGGGGTAAGCACAATCAGTGCCAATGTAAGCTGGGACATCATGGGACATAAACAGGCACAATGCATGATGCACTTGCGCTATATTGAAGGCTACGTAACCTCTGGGTTTTGCTAAGTTTAGTTAGAGCTAAGGAAATGAAAATTGAGCATTCTTGTGGATCACTGTCTTACGAAAGACTTTACGCTGTTTTTCACTGTTAGTTACAGATCAGTGCTTTATCGTGACTGAATGGCTGGTGTTTGTTTATTAGTTGCCCGGAAACGATAGTTTTTGGGAGGACTTAAGTTTTACCCGAGATGTTTTTAAAAAAAAATTTTTTCAACGCGAGATCTCCAAGACAAGTTGGCTGATCGGTGCGAAATTTTGCGTGGTGGTCAGTACTAGGCCGAATTTTATAATGCTGGTCTATAATTTTGGGGGGTGAGCCCCCCCCCCCAAAATTTTAGGAGCCAAAAACATGCAAAATTTGGCCCAATTTCGGACGACTTCGAAGTTCGGTGGCGAATATCTCCGGAACGTATGAAGATATTCAAAATTGGACAAATATTTGATCTACTGCGATTCTTCCCGCATTAGGCAAAATCAGTCTGGTGAAGTTTAGTCCAGTAACCTTGGAGATCTCGATGTGAAATTGTATCTTTAGCGACTTTTTCAGAAGACCATATTTCAGCCCCTAGGGGGTGCTGCGCCCCCCAGTTTTTTATACCCGCTAGAGAATGACCAAGTCTTACTAGCTCACCCCCCACCGGGGACAGGGGCCCCCTTACAACTTTTTTAAAGGGGGTCAAAAATTGGCTTAAAATGTAGTATATTAGCTGCAAGAACTTTGGAGCAAGGGGGAGTAGCTTCATGAGACTTTGCCACGTGACGTGCTGCTAGATGGGGGTGATAACACGGGTACAACTTTTAGGGGGCAGCGCCCCCTTTAAATTTGGGAGGGCAAAAAACGTCCAAAATTCAGTACGTTTTACAACAACTTTCGACTTTAACTGCAGATATCTCTGGACTGGATAGAGAAATCGACAAACGGTAACTGCATTGTCAAGTGCGATTAATCCCGCGTTGAATAAAAAAATTTGGTGAACTTTGGTCCACTAACACCAGAGATTACGCGGCTAATGTTTACCCACCCTAAGTCAAAAGTGCGAGTTTTGCATATACTAATGCATTTGAGTGCGGGCCACGTGACTGCTGCCGGGGGAATTTTACCCTCTATATTTTCCCCCAACCGGACTTAGGGCGCCGGGCAGACTCACGTTAGGCTTTGCCCAAATTTCTAGTGTTTACATTATTTTGCTGCCTGCTTTGCTGACGTGCTTAGTTTAGTATGTGTGGCTTGTATTGCTGTGCAAAAATTGTACTGACAGAATTTTCATCATCACTATTGTTGCTGCAGGAAATATATTGCTTGCAGTTGTAACCTTTTTGTTGCAGTTTTCTGATTTACTTTGAAATGTAATCCACTGTTGCTCAGATTGTAAATAATTTGGTGGCAGCTTAGCCTAATGGTTTCACGTAGGTAGTAAGTCAAGCCCGTTTAAGGCTGAGATTTAAGTAATCGTTATTGAGCCAGTAAACGGTCATGCTGTGTTATCAGCTGCCCTAGTCCAATCGTCAGACTCAGGCTGTGGCAATCACAAGGTAATGTTGCGACAGCGTGGCTGACTATGCCCATTGCTAGGAAAGAAGTTGCTTAGTAATAGATCTCATGATCACTTTTAGTTTCTTACGAGTATGACTGTTAATTGCCAAGGCTTTGTCTGCTTTGTTGTATATCTGCCGAGTACTCAGATTGTAGCATTTGCTTCTGAAGTAGTTCAAAGCAGTATCAAAATTTGTAGTTGCGTGACAGAAGTTAATGCGGCGTGGTGTGATAATTAACAGGTCGCAGATGTGCTGGCAACATTTCTAGTACGAAATCGCTTGACAGTTGCCACCGACAACTTCAAATGGTAATATTTTGCCGTTATTTGTGCCTTAAAAAATGAGCCATTTTTGTTTTTTTTTGTAATAGCTCTGTGGCTGATTTTGTAATTTTGTTTGCCTGACTTTGTATGTTGCATGCTAAAAATTACTCAAATTGGCCAATGTTTTATCTAGCTATTTAAAAAAGTGGCTCTTTTGAGATACAGTGTATCTTGGTGCAAGTAGATAGTCTTGTCATAAAAAGCACAGTACCAGTAATGGAAAATCCTCAGAAGATGCTGTGAGTGATTAAGATCAGTAATAAATTTACAAAACATAAGTTTATAGCCTTGTTAACAGTGACATGCAGTGACTGACACATTGAAGACAGCAAAAATCATAAAAAGGTGATATCACTCGCCATCACATCGCATAACTGTCAATGTGCTGTTGAATAATATCATTTTTGGAATTTTCGTGGCCATATTGCCTATTGACTATACAACTTTTATGGGCCTATGATGACGATCAGTAGGGCCCAGTTTTCTGCGGGCCATGGAATTCTGAGTTGAGCCACGGAATTTTTCCTTTGCTGTGGATTTTGATATTTGCGTGGAAATTGGCGGAATTTTGCCAGTTAAAAATTTACTGGCGATTAGTACGATTTTTAACTTGATGACGTATTCTTGTCACAAAAAATCAAACTGAACTGCCAAAAGCTGCGGTCCCTACTAATAGCTATCGCAATATGGCACAGTTGTAAATAAACATAACGCTACTTGACATATTGCACATTTAAAACGAGAAAAATTTTGATAATTTTCTTTGTACGTTGTTAGCATAACTCAGCACAATGTCACTATGCCAGCCGGCCCTTTAGAAACTGAAGTTTTTCAACAGGATAGAGCCAAGTTTCCTTACAAATGGAAAGCTGCGGTCAGTTGCAGAATTTGGAAGATTTTTTCGTGGTAAGCTGTAGAATTTTGCAAACTGGCCTGCTGAATTTGGCAAAATTTTCCACGGAAAACTGGAGGCCCTGACAATTAGGGGCCATTAATAGGTGAAATTTTTATACAGGAGTGTTTTTGGCCGAAAATTTTTAAGTCCATTTTTTGGCCTAATTTTCTACTTTGGGGGGATTTTTCATGGGTTAGATATTAACTTCAAATTCTTGTTCCCTAAAAAGGCACACCTTTTTTGAGGCCGCATAGTGTGAGCCATTGCGCATGTAAATCTGCTGGGCAGTCAACAAAAAAGGTCTATATAAACTAGAAAAATTTTTGTTATATTTCACCCTTTTGTCGAGAAGCCTCCAACGGATGGATTTGCACAAAATTTTGCACAGGACTTAATCACATAATCACATGTTTCAAATTTTGTGTCGATCGGTTGAGGGGTTTCGGACCTGCAAGGGGCTGAATTTTGCCATTTTCCACGCTACTGCGCCTGTGATACAGGGGATAGGTATTGTTGCCCATTGTACACGGTACTAGTTGTAGGCCTGACTGACAGTTGTCATTTGTTTTGCACGATTGCAGCTCATTTCCTGCCTGCTGACCATCACTCCATACTGAGCCGAGTCGTATCAGACAAGAACTGTCTGTCACCAAGAATTGTCGTATCTTATGGGTCTATCAGCTACAGACACATTGTCAGTAATAGAACCGAATACCAGATAGTTTGCTTTTACTCTGAACTGATGACTCGCATCCAGGAGGCAACGAACATTCACTACTCTGTTGCTATCGTTACAACTTTTGATATTGTTATGCCCACCGTTTATTTTATTTGTGCAGATCAGATATTTTTCGTGTGTCTGTGCATTTATTCACCAGTGGGGTCGTGGCAGGGAGGTTGCCCTCTCGCTGCTCCAATTTTTGGCTGTCGGAAAGTTGGTGGAGAATTTTTTTCTCAGAAAATTTTTGTCCAATAATGCAAACTTTGAAGATGAGAAACCCCATTAACCCTCATTTTGCAAAAAATTAAAGGCAGAAATTGAAATATTGAGCACCTCTGTTGGAAATTTCTAGCTCTCTTGTTGAAAAATTGCAACTTTCTGCCCCACTTTTCTAACCGACGACGATGCCGTTGCCAGATATGTCCGGCCAACATGTGTCATTTGTCAGTATACGCTGTATATACACATTGAAACATACCATAAATTATTTCAGTAATATACATGACATCTGCTGCCAACTGTTTTAGGCTATTTCAAATATTTTTTGTTGTGCATATTTGCGCACGTATTGAACATAAATTATAATTATTGCTCATTATAGAGCTGAAATGTTTGGCTACTAATTGTACAAGGGTCGTTCCATAAATAAGTTTACAAAATGGTGCCATTCCGTTAGTTCTTAAAAATAGCAAAAATCTAAAATACACATTTTGTAGGGAATTTTATTCCGAGTACCAGATGCAGAATGTGGATTTTATTACGATGACGTCACTGTGACGTCATATATAAACATTAAATAAGGCGATGTTGCCATGACAATTGTCCTGTAATAAACAGTGTGTTATTTTGTTTGTTTTTGTGGGCAAAAAAGACTTACTGCAAATCAGATTCACTGTGAAATGCATCTACTGTGTGGCAACAAGTGTTCTACAATGCGAAAAATAAACATTTGGTGCAAGACAATGCTAGATGGGCAGAAATTTGCATTATTTATCGATGTGCAATCAGTTGTCAGTCAGTGACTTGGACAGCAGCCAACATCATTCGTTGCATTCAGAAGCTTGTTGATAGATTGGAAATCTATTTTAACGAATTTGGATGATATGGTGAAAGATGAAGCACTAATGTTTAGCGTATTCTTTTTTCTTTTCTGTGCTGTTTGTCACTTGTGAGTCATGATAGATTATTGGTGGGGAAACTAATACACAAATACACCTTGTTCCATTAGCAGATGATGTCACAATAATGACGTCATCATCAAAAAAATTTTTCACGTATATTCAGTATGAAATTCCCTACAAAACATATATTTCCGACTTTTCTATTTAAAAATTAACGGAATAGAGCCGTTTTGTAAACTTATTTATGGAACGGCTCTCGTAGTTTGAAGAGGTTGTGCTTCTAATTTGGTGCATTTAACTGTAGCTGCATGCTTGTGTGAAATTATCACATGCTATCCAGCACACGAAAAGTTTACATTTAACGGTATATAATTTTGTGAAGAAGAACACATTGATTGTTGTGATATATGTTGAGACATTCTTTTGTAATAGATTATTATAAAACTAAAACATGAATAAAAGTAAAACATGTTGATTTAGTGCAAACATATTCTGAGGCTGTCCACCTACAACCCCAAACTGAAGTAAGGAGCCTGTAGGACATGCAAACGTGATGCGGCCTATTAGAACGTCCACATGTTAGCTACTCAGTTGGGCCAAACAAAATGTAAATTTTATTATTAAGTTAGGCCTACATTAACAAAGATTGGTCTAGATTGTCACTGTTTCGTGTCACAGTGACATGGTTATTAGCCCAACTCTCTGGGCATCAGTAATTCACATTTGATGCACTGTTCTTGTTTGACATTTTGCCGTGGGTAACTTGCTGAACTCCTGACTTTACTGATCTTGAACCGATTCTGTGAACATGAGTTAAAGAATCGCAGGCTGAATGGTAGTTTAAGTCATGTGTTAACGGCGACTTCTCTTTCTCATGGGAAAGCCAAAAATTCGACCCCCCCACAGAAACAAAACCCCTTATCTGATTAAGATAAAACTTGGCACGGTTGATTTCGTCGGCTAAATGACCCATCATGCAAAATTTCATGTAAATCTGCACAAGGGGGGCTTCTTGGCAAACAGGTGAAATATACGCAAAATTTTTTTGTAGCTTTATACCTTTTTTTCAGAAACTCACCTACAGGTCAGACCCTTCAGCAGATTTTTGCATGCGATGGCTCAAACGACGCGGTCTCGCACAAGGACGTGCCATTTGGGAAATAAAAAATTTGAAATTAATATTTAACGTATTTATTCAAAAACTTCCAAAAAATTACAATGGAGCCTATGGGGAAAATTAGACAATTCTTAAAATGGTCATAACTTTGGCTGTGTATAAGAT
>Ga0209367_1008485_pt1 | contig 14044 bp, 8 predicted proteins | sample WorMetLIZISLAND2_FD_187412 | JGI IMG/M metagenome (GOLD analysis project Ga0209367, IMG submission 187412) | Marine gutless worms symbiont microbial communities from Max Planck institute for Marine Microbiology, Germany - Olavius geniculatus... ... | reverse complement strand
CACCATAATTAGATCATCACTCAGGTTTAACAGGGGATTTGTACAAGTTATACTGTCCTTTTTTGTCAATGGAGATGGTATTGCATTGGCTAGTCAAGTTCAGGTTCAATGCCAGTGTCCCCAGCAGGTACTGAAAAAAGTATAAAAATAATACAACTGCACATGACCGATTATCTCTACTTAGCTGTTGTCAGAAGTATGCCATAATGAACCTTTGCAATATCCAAGAACGTGCCCAAACTGTTCTTCGACGTTTTCTTCTTTTTCTTCGCAGTGTCAGCCAAATATATGCTGCTAGTGCTTCATCGTCGTCTGCACTATCGGCCATTTTTTGTCGTTTATTTTTCCCGTGTGTGACATGGTTTGTTGAACAACTAAGTTGGCCAACTTTTCTTGGTCAACAATATTGGCCAACTTTAGTTGGTCGTCTGACATCGGCTTAACTTTTTCACAGCTGTAGTCTGGATGTACTCCATCTACCAAATCGAAAGCAACTGCATAGTTCACATTAAATTTAGGAGCGTTCGCATTTGACAGTCGCAAATCGGAAAAGGGAAGAGAAAGGGAGAGGTTAAAAGAAAGAAAAGAGTATGTCGCGCGGAATAAAGTGGAGAAAAAAGAGGAAGGGCTTGGTAAGGACAAGAAATAAGAAAGGGGCTTGAATGGAAAGCGAAAAAAATAAAATTGTGAGAAAGAGTAGACGGAAAACAGAAGCGATAAAAAGAAAAAGCAAAAAGGCGAGAAAAAGGCAAGGAAAGGAAGTGGTTCTCTCATTTTTCAGAACGTGGTTGCGCCCCTGAACTCCGTGGCAATGACTAACACAGTTTCAGCTGCGGTCATCGTCGTTGCCGTTAGTCATCTGGCCCAGTATGCAAACTATGCATTGCTCGGCTGTTTCTGGACCTATTGCGATCTGCCCGACCGGCGTGGGTCACTTAGCAATGCAACCTACAGATAGGCTATCGGTCTGAACGACAGCGACACGCGCAGACCTCCGTTAACCCGCCGATTGACCGCTTTTGTTCAATTTGTCCTCCGCTTATTGGTTCGTTTTCTTCAGTCAGAATTTACAAATACAGGCTGCAAACAGTGTTTTTTGCATTTTCTGCTATGTTTCATGTACTGGGTAGTTTATAATTATAGTTTTAGCCTAATTAAAGTAAAATAAAGTAAAGTAAACGTAGATCTACAGAGTGAGTCACAAAATTTTAGCCCTCTAAAGTTTTTTAACTTTATTTTTTAAAGACTGAAAATTTTAAGGCCATATTGTACAGACATATTTGGCGTTTAAATCTACGCCAAAATACAAGGTTTCATTCGATTATTTTAAAATTTGATACAGTTATGCCATCCCAATAAGCCGCAACAATAATCATGCCCGTCTGTCCGTCCGTATGTTTTTCCCCTTTTTGAAAATGTTTTACTATTTATGCAGATTAGCATAACTTTATATTCAAAACTCTTATAGTGAAAACGTATTTTCGGCTTAACTCTCAAGAGACCGACACAGGCCCTCCTCTTTAGATGACGAAGTCCGATAAATGCATAAGATAATCTGGGTGCAGGCTGTCAGAAACCGCGAAATTGGAGTATTCGCATGCTCCAAGCCCTGACGAACACCGCTCCGGTAAAACATAGATAAAGCTATGTATATAATTAAAATCATACATGAAAACTGCATAATCGTACTGTAGGCGCCTACGTGCTAAAAACAATTATCCACATTTTGTCGCGATGTAGGCCTTCGTGTCAGTAGCATAAAAGTCGAGTGGTTTTACACTCAGCGACCGACAGGTAATTGAAGTGAAAAAAACGCGAAGCTGATGAAGTCGGCTATCATCGCTTAGTGTTCACTCACGTCGCCGACTGCTTAGTCGCGCGTGAACGCGATGTTTCGCTCGTCACCCGACTCCATGGACTGGAAATAGCTCATCGAGACTTATCTGTTTTCGCGATTTCAGACAGACAGTCAGTCCTCGTTGGGATGACGATCACGTGTCCGTGCGACGCCTGTAGGGATATCGCGACAGCTTCAATGTAAACCGCTGAAATTCGTGCCGCCGTCGCCCACCGTTGTCCTCCTGTCTGTGGACTGACTGGCTGAGTTCGCTGCTGCTGTTGTTGGATGGACAAAAAAATAATGAATCATGGTCGATGAGCTGAAACCGGACGGATGGCTGTAGCACTACGGCAGCAATGCGGCTCATTCCCATGTGTCTCATTATATCGTCGTCATTGTCATTGGCTGTGCATCGCTTTATCACTACTTTTTGTCATTTCGTTATAATTCAGTCCCTGCATCAACGTCGTGGATCATTCCACGTTACTGTATCGCATGCAGTCAGCATAGATTGCAGTTATTCGGCTAGCAGCAATCGCTTAGCATAACTCCATGGATTAAAACTTTTACGATAAATACATACTGTCAGTGAAATTCACCATTTGTTAAATTTGACATCATTATATCATCAGTTGGACACCACTGGAAATAAAAATGAAAAGAATAAAGACTTCGATGTTTAAAAACGCATTGTTTGACTGGCATACTACGTTGGAGTAGAAAGTTGTTGTGTTAAAAAAACTGTCTACTGATTGCGAATAGCGGAGAATAAAAAAGTTAACTAAATTAAACGAAAATGCTAACTAAATGTAAGCAAAATTGTATTAAATATGGGAATCTAAGCTAACTATAATTTGAAATATATTTATTAACTTAGTTTATATCAAAACAAAACTGAATAAAATGCGTACGGTTATTGTGAATACCCTGACACTGGGCTAAAAATGCTACAAGTAGACTGCAGCGTCCATATCTGTTGCCGTGGAGATTTGGAGATGGTGTCTTTGATGGGATTTGCCTGAAACTCAAACAACTCAGCAAATGCCGAGTGACTTTGTCACACGATGGCCACAAAGCGAATCGATCGATTGTTTTTGACCTCTCTCGTTCCACGATTCATTACACGGCTTGACCATCCGTCATTTGTGGACTGCACCACGGAAGTAATAAATTTGTGAATGATCGAACGGCAGAAGGCTATGCCGGTAATTTGCGCGTTAAACGACGAATTGGTAACTACTAGTCTTTGCTTCACTGTGGAGCGTGCCGTATTCTCTTCATTATGTACCATTACGGTGATATAGAGTCGGTGCAGATTTCAGAAGGTAGTGCAGCAACACATTTAGGGTTAGAAAAATTTTTATTGGCGTTTTTACTGCATGTTTTCATGCAATGTGCCGGTAATATATTGGGCCAATATAGCCTATGCGATTTTCCATTTTTAGTCCACCGTACTTAAGTAACGGTCGAGCTATTGGCATGGTTGTCGACGTCTGACCGTTCGTCCGTCCGTCCGTCTGTCACGGATGTATTGTGGCTAAGCTTTAGGTCGTAGAAAAAAACTTTTACACAAATAATTAGCCATCTGTGTTACACTCGGGCCAGCAAAATTTTTAGCCATTTAGTGCAAGAAAAACATTTTCCAATTAGGGTTGAATGAAGGAAATAGGAAATTCAATGGAAAACTGACCATATCTCGGAAACGGTAAGAGATAGGGCCAACGTTACTATTAATCACTAACAAGAAGTGGCATACGCCGTTTTAAATAAGATAGAAATCATGGACCTTAGATGACTTTGAAGGTCACTGACAACCAGTACGGTCGGCTATCTTAGCGGCAGCTAAGCTTTTTGTTTACTCATGCTGTAGAGCCGAGAGAAAGTGACAAAACTTCAGCCACTGATAGTCCCCAAACCGTATGTTATATCTTTAATACCAGGCCATATACAAAAAAACGATTTTACTGCGACGTAAATATCATATCGGCAATTACCGACCCACTATTACTTGATGCGAAAGCGTAAATTTGGCCAGCCGCAGCAATCGGCGTTCCATACATTACGCGAACAACTAATGTTATTGCTTTTGTCATTGTTGTCAGTGTGTGTCCCAATGGCAGTAAATTCGTCATGATTATCATCATCTTTCCGACATTTTCGATATTCATACTGTGTTGCACTGAGACGTGTACGATTGCATAATTTATCGCCTATTTCAATCGCATAATATGAAGAGGTCGCCACGATCGGTTAGACTTACGGCCGGTGACGCCATATGTTCGGCTCATCCCAGCGGTGACAGATGTGAAAATTCACAATGGCAACTAATAGCCGTAGCATAACTGATATTTCCTACGAGAGAGAACCGCGTTATAAATTTTTAAAACCCCAATCGTGAGACATCACGTCTTCCATATGCTGCGGGCCCGCTGCCCCCATTAATCGGCGTAAATAAAGTTGAAAACCAGCGAGAAATGCGTATTGGGTATTCTTTCAAATTTGCTATTTTAAGTTCTAACCGGCGAAGTTGCTGTATTAAAAATATTTTAAGCTAAAATCGAATAGTTTTGTGGATGGCTTTAAATAGCACATTGTAGAATTACATTTCATTATAAATTCAGACGTTTTCTTTGTTATCTCTCCCATTGCTATAGCATAGCAAGGGACAGATTATAAAATCACTTGCGTCTGTCTGTCATTCTGTCAGTCTGTCTGTAAACACCTCTATGGACGCAATTTTGATTCGATTTTGATGAAATTTTGCACAGTGATTCAGAGCCTGAAAAGTAAGATCCAGTTTGTTTAAGATAAAAATCTGATAACTTCTTCCTCTATTTTACCCCAATATTTAAATAAATGCATTACGGTCTATGGAGACTTTAATGCGGTATCACACAAACAGTAGCGGGCGCGAAACTAATAACGTTATAAATAATTTTCTTGTACAGCGTGTTGATTTGAGGGTTATTGTGCACTTTTGCTGCGGCTGTGAGTATCTCGATATTAAATAAGTAAATACGGTCGGCATTTCTTAACGACAGCTCGGCTTCTTGTTTGCTACTCAATGTCGAAAGAACATTTTGTCCGTTCGCCCCCGGGGAATATGTGAAAATTCTGTTGGGCAGTTTGCGTTAACTGTCGGCCACGCAGTTGCAGTCGTCTCTCGTCACACGGGTGGTCCAACATGCGCTGAGAGTGATTGACGCTCTTCGGATTATGAGATAAGCTGATCGCCTGTCAACACGCTGATGGATTGCATCAGCTTAGCCTTTATCTCTTCACTGTATGGCGCGCAACACGATTACCGGAAAACATGCCCCGTACGGCAGATATCATTTTGATTGGAAAACACTTCGACTGTAACACAATTACCAAATAGTTAATTAAATCTGTAGCCTACACGCTGAGTCTAAAACACTGACACAGTCTTTACTGCGAACTGGCCTTTAAAGTCTGCCAGTCTTGCATTTTAGGATAAACTGCATAGGATACCGAAATAAATTGCACCGGATACGACACCATTTTATTGCAAGCAAACGATTTTGCCGACTTTCGAATCGAATATATCTTTGCGGTGAAATAGTACAGTCAAATAGCCCCCTATTCAAATTTCGCAAAACAGTGCGGCGGGCAACAAAGTTGAGATGAGTTGATCGATTATGTAACGGCTTGTTGACAGATCATACAAAATGTAACGAAAATGAATTATTCAAATTGGTCCGCATTTACAACGACAGGTTATCACCAAAATTTATTGCGCTTTATGATTTACGCTATAGGCTTATATTGCTATTTCACGGTACATTTTGTGAGCAAAATAACACGGCAACGTCAAAACGCCATTAATTTCTGCAATTTGCACGATAAGATAAAATAAAAACAATTTTATCGCGCGCTAAAAAAACTGACGAGCAGCCAGCTTAGCATAAGCTTAGCGCGGAACCGAACAAAAAGTAACAAATGCAGAAAGAAGTAAAAAAAGAAAGCTACAGAGCGCTTGTACGTCCGAAAAACAGTCCTGTAATCAGGAAAGTCAGTACAGATTAAGGTCCAGAGAGTATGCAAAGTCGAGTTACTACGGATTAGGCCTGTGCTTGAGTTTATGCGCTTCGTTTTCGGGCGATCTCCCATGCCCATACGTCGTGTGTCTTTATGCAACTGATGCCTGCCGCAGCGGATGTAATCTAGTGGGCTATTCTATGTTAGATTTCAGTCTCATGCGCACTCGCGTATTATTTCTACTCTTTGTATTTTATAACGATTGGCATTTATTCCTAACAGAAAGACGTTGTAGCATATACTATGTAGGTCTTATACCGTTCTTGCGTAATGCAGAGAGAAGAAACTGCTGAGAGATAAATAATTGACATGAACAAAAAATGTGTTTAAGTTACGGATAAAACGAATAAAATAAAACAATGGTGGAAAAAAGTGTCCCAATTGATTGTAAAGCAAACATAGAAATGAATGAATAGGTCTATGCTTTTCCGTTCCTCAAAGTCTATATTTATTTTATTACGTATGCCTATTCCCTAATGCAAAAAAATCTGTTAAAAACATATAATGATATTATGTTATTTTAGTGTACAGTGTTTGTGTTATTTGCTACCGAGTATTAAAAGCAATATGTTGTCCATGTTGTCACCCCATTTGTATGCATCCAACACATCGGTCCATCATTCATCAATAGTATTTGCTTGGAGTAAAGCAGTACAACAAAAAGACGGTTTAGAAATAACATTAACAAGACAGGAACAACAGTACTAAACGGTGTCCGAAAAAAATTGAAGAAAAATACACGTAAACTTAATATACGATATGTGACGCTAGGCTAACAAAAACACCATAAGTAATAATGTCATATTTAGCAGGTGGAGAAAAGAAACTTTTATGTTGCGCATACAGGCGGCTAATGTAGAAAAGATTATCATTTTTATAAGAAAACACGTTCGTCAAGATAAAATACCGAAGCCGTCGGTACTTCCGGTCATCATGTTTTACATGTGATCGATTCAAATTTGCTTATTTTGAGCAACGTGTGATTACTGCTAAGTCCACACTAGACAAACAGAATGATAGGCCTACTTTGTCGCCCACCGCACAATCAGCACATCTTACTCAAATGTGTGATCTTGTAACAACCCGGATTTTGATTCCGCAACCTCCCCGACTCAAGTAAGTATGTCGTCTACGCAACACATATATATGTACATCAATTCGGTTGAATATTTAAAGACGTTCGTAAGATATGTGGTTTCAGTTTTTGTATCGACTTTGTAACGACTTTATCCTGACCCAATAACCTTCATACGTCTATTTACGTCGGTAGTCAAAGTTTGGTGACATTCTGCTCGTTGGTTTTTCAGACATCCTGCTAACAAACTTATCCTCACAGATACACAGGCGCACGCAAATTACTGAACCGAAAAACACAATGCTTCCAGCCTCCATTAACATCTGCTGAGACTGAGGCACAAGAAACATGCAAAAACTAGATGGTGGTTACGACTACGTCGACTATTACGCCTCCGCCAACATGTGACAACTACAAAACCAAAAAGTGCATTTGGGGCATATTTGAACCTACCGTGACCTTGGCTCTTGATCTTTTGACCCCAAAATTTGATACGTTTATTCTTGCCCAAAGTCCGTTAAAAGTAAAAGTTTGGTCAAATTCCGTCAATCGATACCCAAAATAACTTGCTAACAACGTTTGTTCGAGACTCACGCACGCACGGGCGCACGAACGCTGAAAATATAATGCCTCCGTCCACTACATTGGCGGAGGCATAAAAATAGCAAAATACGAAACAAGATGGGACCATGCAACGGACTAATTTCCATTCATGCGACTTGTGTCTGTGTACGGGAGGCATGAACAGCCGACCGACAGAGAGAGAGAGAGAGAGAGAGAGAGAGAGAGACAAAGAGACGAACAACCAGGACACCCGTCAAGTCAGTCGTCCAGGCGTCTACTCAGTCAGTTCAGTGCGCATCTGGCGGCGGACGGCAGGAAATAAGAATCATGGAGCGGCAATCAGCGACAGCGCACGCGCCCGACGCGTAATTGGCTGGTCCGTCACGTGACAGTCGGACCGGATGTGATTCCACTGATTCGCGCGGCCGTCGATAGGAGCTTTGCGCAGCGCCGGAAATTTAGACTGACGCCGACATCGACAGCGGGAGGGAGGTAGAAAGGAGGAGTGGCCGAGTCGACAGCTGAGTTAGTCAACTGCGTGAGTGTGTGCTGGCTCATAGTGCCCGACGACGCGGAATACGGCTAATACAACAGGGAAGGATGGCGGCGGCGGGTGACGGCATTATATGCGGCCGTCCTTCAGAGTCTCGGGCGTTGACAGGACGTCACTACGCGACATGTGCGTAATTTTTTTAAGGTTTTTGACTTTTGGTGACCTCAAACTTTGACCTATTGAACTAAAGACTGTCATATCGGTTATTCCTGCTGTGACGAACGTTCAAAGTTTAAATCAGTTTTGTTATTACGTTTGTTTTTGCTCAACAGCCCGTACAAGACGAACAGACGGACAGTTGGACGAACAAGACGAGTAATACTTTTAAAACAGCCGCATAATAAACAGAAAATATGCTAGCCAGTGGCGTTCCCACAAATGTTGTAGAAAATTTTTTAATTTTGTCATCAAAACACATTATAACTGTGTCGTATACCATGAACGGTTTTGTTTAACCAAAAATGCGCCAACATGCGTTTGGATGCGGTCTTTTTGATATAAAACTATTCGTTAGAAAGTTTTCGCTTCTGAGCCGTTGATTCAATTGGAGGAGTCACGCACGGAGAGAAGAAAATAACGTAAGGAGACGAGTGAAGAGAAGGAAGAGGAAAGAGAGCTGGGGAGTTCACTGCTACGAGTACCTTGTATTTTATGCTGCTGATCTCTGACCTCTGATATTACATGTGGTCAGTCGTAAGTGGCTGTACATTGTCACCCGTCATTAGCTCACTGTAGACTCAAGCCGATTCTTCCCGATAGCATGCACTGGTCTGACAGTCGGCATTTCTATACCTGTCACCCTTTCTGGCCCGGCGTCCGACATCGAAGCTCATTAAATGTTTTCATTTTAATGCGCTCTACTGATATGTTTCTTTACTTTTCCTGTTTACATTACATTGCGAGATTTTGCATGTACGCTACTACGTACGTGCAATTGCACAAGTTAAAAATATAAATCAGCAGCCGCTTTTCTTTCGCCACACCCTGATCTCTGTTAGTCGAAACTACAAGAAAACCAACTCCGGACCAGGGCATTAGTGCTTTCCGTTGTTTGTTTGTTGCTTATATCTTACCTCTCGCCGGTAACGAAACTTCTAGGCTTCTAGGTGTATGTACATAATGTGCTCATAATAATCGTAGAGGTACATTAATGTTTATGTTGTTTAGACGTCAAGAGCGATTGACAAATGTTTACGAAAATAAAATACCTACTGCCAAACAACGGGAAAGCTGCATTGACTGAAACGTTTCGCTACATATTTGAGACGTGGAACAATCTTTAGTGCTTATCTGAGACAACACAAAAATTCATCAGCCTGCAAAACAAGATAACTCAAAAACTAAAAGAAATTTTATTGTAACTTCGCATAACCGAAAAAAAACGATCGACGCGAGCAGTGGCGTCGTGGCCGGGAAAGAAAGAGGAGGGTCGAATGTCTTTTTGTTAAATTTTGGGCTGTCTGAAAATTGTCGGAAAGTTATTTTCTTGTCGAAAAAGTTTTGTCCAAAAGTGCAAAATTTGGAGCGGAAACCCCAATTTTGTAAATTTCAGAATCAAATCAAAATTTTGAGCACCCATAGTTTTCTGTGTCGGAAATTTGCAGTTTCTGTAGGAAAATTGGAATTTCCTGCTCCGCCTACTTTTTTAAACCTGTGCGCAGTTGACTAAGGGTGCGATAACATATTGCAAATTGTAAGTAAAATCGTATAAAATAGCACGGTCAAGTTTAGTGTTGTTTGCAGTTAAGTTGGCGCAATCTGTCTGAGCGCAATTTTCCAATTGCTGATTGTGCACAGCGCCCCGGACGTTGGCGGCGCGCTTGCGACGTGTCTGACAACTAGCGCAGCTGCAGCAGCAGCAGCAGCAGCGCACGACGGAAGGATGGGATGAAGCCTTAGCGAGGCGGCGACAGGCAGCTGCAAGCGTAGTAGCGACTGCCGGTATAGCATCAGTCGGTCGCCAGGCACTGACTGTAGTGGGGAAGGGAGAAAGAGAGTCGGTGAACGTGAAATCGTCCGTCACACACAGAGAGAAGGCTCTTGGACTAAAAGCCGAGCCGTGTGAATGACGCGGAGAGAACAGTACTGGACGCAGTGTCGATGTCGACAAGTCAACGCGAATAGCTTTTGAGTCCGGAGACCGACCGCGTGCACTCCGGCTCCTTTACAGTACGTCTAACGCTGAGCTGACAGGCGCCGCACGGCGAACAGACGCTGAACTAGCCGCGGCGAGCCGGTGGTTTTTTTGTGTTAAACGTTGTTTGACGGTCCGTGAATTGCAGCGGCGCGTCGGTCGTGTCTGCACGCTCAGCACATGTAGGTCTACTCACGCATGAAAGACGCTTTCCAGCGCTTCACGTCTGATCGAGTCTGAGCGACGCCGCCACCGCCTCGACGACTGCGACTGTTGGATACGCATCGCGCTGCAGGTCAGAGAAAAAAACTGCTGCTATTTACACGATATGATTTTTTTTTCTTTTTTTTCGTCTAATTGAAAAACCTCTCGTCGAGATCGATGGCAATTTTCGACGAACGTCTCGGAGTTTATTTTCCGAGGTTTGTTGTAAGGGAGATGTGGAACATCAGATTCGGCGGTTGTTGCTGCTAACCTAGCACGGTGGTCTTTGTTTATCTGACAGAGCGAGGAAGAACGACGACAGCGGCAGATGGAAACGGAGAGCGCAGAAACGTCGAGCTCGGTGACGGAGGATCTGCGAACGAGCGGGAACGGCAGCAATTCGTCGTCGGCGTGGGGCGAAGGTGCATGCCATGATTATTACAACATTCTTTCGACGCTCGTTCTGTCGGCACTGATGGGGCTCGTCTGCGTCGTCACAATCACTGGAAACACTCTGGTCGTCATTGCATTCGCCGTCGATCGCAAACTTCGCTCGTTTGGCAACTATTTCATCCTCAACCTGGCTCTGTCCGACCTCATCGTAGGGCTGTTGATCGGGGTCTACGCGCCCTATCTACTGCGTGGCTGCTGGCAGCTGACTCGGCCCGGCTGTCTGGCGTTTCTTCTGCTCGACTACGTCGTACCGCTGGCAAGCGCCTGGAACATGGCGCTCATCAGTCTGGATCGGTACTGGAGCGTTGCGCGACCGATCGAGTACCGACTTAAAATGAACACGAACGTGGCGGTGCTATGCATGTCGGTGCCATGGCTGGCAGGCATCATCTGGTACGGACCGTCGGTGCTCCTGTGGGAGACGCTCAGCGGCCGCAAGGCCGTTCCAGACGGCAAGTGTTACGTGGACTTCTACGACAACGTCGGTTATTTGATTGCATGTTCGTGCGTCGAGTTCGTCCTACCGTTCGTCACCGTTGCTAGCATCAACGTGCTCATCTACCTCAACGACATAGCAGCGTCACCATAGCGTGTATGGAACTGTAGTCACTCTGGGAAATCGCTTTCTTTCTGTGGCCGGAAGTCGGACGCTGGCTTTCGGATATAGGCGGTACGGTCGGCTCGCCTGGGCAACAGCTTGGCTTTCTGTTTTATACTCCGTCGTAATAAGGGGGATTTCGTGCAGAGGGGTGATGTTCGGGATTGGCATCGCTTGGGCTGAAGCCCTTTTTCATCGGTCGTCTTGGCTATCGCATCACATGAGCTCATTACTGCTGGAATATTGTCTTCCCTTGCCTTTCTGACAAGCGAGCACTGGCTTAGTAGCTAGCAGTGGCCCAGCTGCCGTGGACGTATCAAACGAAAATACCCATCAGCCGGCTCAGCTTTAATTCCCAGCCAGCCATCCACTGCGGCAGTCTAATGACGATTCTCTCCGGTTTCAAGTAAACAACAGCGCTGCTAAGATTTCTACTGATATCTCTGAATCATTCTCAGTTTTCTAACAGTGACTGCTGGGCTGATTGGGTTTTTTAAAGGTTTAAAATATATACTTTTTAATGGGAAACCCGTCTCAAAGCTACGGAGCGTGACCTGCCATATGGGATTACATATGAACGTGCCCCGCCTCAGCCCCAGCCAGACGGGCCGGTTCTTGATTTGCTTACCCCAGATGAATGGAAGGCTGAGCTGACATTGGTGTTCCGTATATTCCTGGATGGCCTACTTTTTCGCAGACGGTCACCTCTGCAGGTAGTAATCACCTGAGAGCGACCGGACTGGGAAGTCGAACCAGTGACCTGGCAATGGCAAGTCCAGCATCTTACCGTTACACTACCAAGCCACGTGACACAATCAACTTACGCCGCTTTGCGTCCCCCCACAAAAAAAACTTACAACGGCACTCCACGTGGTTTCATCTTTAGGGAAGAACTGAATATGGAGAAATAAAATATAGTTTGTCGGAATTTGGACCGACACGGTCCGAACAGAGTGAGGTTATGGATAGAGTTAGGGATAAAGACGCATTGCATCGTTGGATTTGGCTGACCTTAGCCATGGAGGCCCTTGGTTACGGCGGACAGAGCTATAGCCAATTAAGTTCGGACTAGTGTCACTGACAGTGACCAGCGACCAGTTACCTTGGTGCACGTAAAGTAATTTCACCGTTATTATTTTGAACTGGGTTAATGATGGAAACGAAATATCGTCAAACGGTCAGAATGACTTCCATTTTCCTGCTGACAGCACATTTTGTTTATTTTCTCGTTCGGGCGGCGTTACCTTTTATGGTTAACGCTAAGATGTTGTTTTGGCGGATCTAAACCGTTACGAGTGAGTCAGTACAGACTAGAGATTGTCAGTTCACAAGGGGGAGGAACCCTCAGTCCCCACCCCTCGGAGGGGGTTTGTCCATACCTCTGTAACTCTGTAACGTCTAGCCTGTTTGCTTTTAATCCCAGCATGAGCTACATCATCCCTCGGGTACTGCAGCAGTATACAGCAGTATCAGCAGCAGTTTTTTTGTGTCCTAAACGTTGACATCATAGCAACAGTCAGTTGGTATTGATTTAATATACCAGGACGAGTCATCGTCATGGCTTTTGAAGTTGTATACACTGTCCGCCCAGTGCAGTGTGTAGGTACAGTAAAATATAGCTATAAACAGTAACAGCTGTGCCGTGTATAATGTCACATGGAAACCTTTTGTTCACTGTCGAACACAATTAGTGTTCAGGTGAGTTTAATTTTGACTAAAATTTATGATCGATGATTTTTTTCGGCACTAGGAAAACGAAAAAGATGGATCAATCATGTTTCTTTCTGTTCAGGTCTTGAACTCTAATCTTTACGACTCCCGTTGACTGTTTATATTTACGTCTGTTCGTTATTCATAATTCATATGCTGCATTTCGTCTTCAACTCGTGAACGACGTTGTATACTATGCATATTCACTATTCACTATTCAGTATGTGAAGCCGAGAGATGCAGTGCTGCTAATATGCTACATGAATTCGCCATCACTCGGCCTTTATTTCAACTTACAAAGACAAAGAGAGGCGTCCAGCTGTATTAGTTGGCTATTAGTCTATATAGTGGGGTGTCTTTTCTGACAGACGCCATGGTTCACGTGCAGAAAGCGCGTTATTGTATCAAGGCGTGTTGGCGGGCGGTCATCTTTGGACGGAACAAAGCGCGCCATATTATTACTGACTGCTGAGTTAACCCTTTGCGTTCCGCAACCGGCAGCCGCGTACAGATAGTCTTGCCTGTGCCTCTGGCTGTCCCTGTATTAGTGGCTCTGCGTGTGTGTGTGTGTGTGCGTGCGTGCAGCTGCTGTCTGGGTCATGAGAACATTAATCATCAGTCTCGCTACCCCTTTCCGTCTCCCCTCCCGTCGCCCGTTTGCTCGCACCGCGGATGTGCGGATCGTCGAATTTTGAGTCCGCACCCGTTCGTGGATTCTGATGTGAGATGCGTTATCTGCATCAGTACGCAATCTGATCCAGTGGCGTATCCAGAAATTTGGACTGCTATCCCCTTCTATATCTTCCCCTTCTCTTTTTTCTTGTCCCTTTTTATTTTCTCCTTCCCGTTAGAAG
>Ga0209367_1008484_pt1 | contig 14044 bp, 9 predicted proteins | sample WorMetLIZISLAND2_FD_187412 | JGI IMG/M metagenome (GOLD analysis project Ga0209367, IMG submission 187412) | Marine gutless worms symbiont microbial communities from Max Planck institute for Marine Microbiology, Germany - Olavius geniculatus... ... | reverse complement strand
ATCTCCAGCCATTTCGTCGCAATTCAGTGTTGAAATGTGCGCTGCATCCAAAAATTGCGAAAAATTCACTAAAAACCCCTTTTTGAGGGGTTCAAGGTCGTTCAAGGTCATCGATGTTGATAAATCCAAAAAGCCTGTCACCAGTGCTTGTTATGATAAGCAGCATGTATGTACCTATCTGCAACCGTTTTCACATTATTCGAGCCAATAACGGCAAAATGACGTCTTTTTTAGGGGGTACCCCTCTTCGACGCCCTCGTTCGAGGGGAACCCCTGCACCCAGTGGCACGAAATTTTGTCACAATAAACTAGAGACCTTGGGGCAGTCCATGGTAAAGATTTCGTGATCCTAGCTTGCACCGTTTTGATACAGCTCACGAGTGTGACGGACGGACGGACAGACAGACAGACAGACGGACGGACGCCCAGACGATGGCAAAGACGCGCAAAGCATTCTGCTTTCGCGCGTAAAAATGGTGCAAGATGGGCCAAGGTTACTATTAATCAGTTATAGAAAGTCCTATAAGTCCTTTCGATCGACAGCAAAATCAACGACTTTGAACAACCTTGAAACCCAGAATAAGGGGTTTATTAGTGATTTTTGCGTTTTAGGCTGCGGAAAAGATTTAAAGAATGAATTGCGCTGAAATGGCTGGAAATAGACAAAGACAACATGCATCTAAAATTGTGAGCATTAATCGTAAATTTCGAATTTTCGACCCCAATATTTAGGAGACCTCAATGGCTTTTACCTTGGCTATCACTCGCTTACATTTAAAGGAAGCCAACTATGGAATCGACCTCCATGTGATTAAATAAAAATCATAATCTCCTTTATCATTTAGAAAATTATGAAAGAACTACTCAGTGTATACAGGGTGCAACAAAAAAGTAATCCCCTGTTGTATTTTGCAGAACTTTAAGTATCTACTTGAAACTGAGCGAGAAAAGCGAGCGAGATTTACCTACGACCAAGCAAGAAAACGGCTGGTGAGTTGCTTACGTGTCTAGACATGACAGAGGAGAAGGACAGACATACAGACAGAATTACCATAGCTAATACAAGCTATGCTAGCTCTCACACATAAAAACTGAGCTGTTGTACAAATTTAGTATATACACACAAAAAGCATCCAGTGCACAGGAATTAATAAATAATATCCCATGCATGGACAAAAGCTTTTACACTGGAAACATCTGAAAATCAAAACTTCAGAGTGCCGATATGGTCACACTTGCGGTAGCACCACTGGCAATCATTGATATTGTTTCCATATATTTATGACGACTTATTACAGAAAATGAATGACACAGATCTCTTTAATAACAACACAAAATCACAAACACAGAAAGATAAAAAAATCAATCAATTTTCTGAACTTTGGCAGGCATACACTACATTACAGGAAATTTACAGAAGTGGATCAGTTAGCCCACCTAACAAACACTGATTATTAGGGCCCACAGTTTTCCGTGGGCCGCAGAATTTTGAGCCGAGCCACAGAATTTCCCCTTTTCTGTGGAATTTTGATACTGCTACGGAATTTTGCAAAATTTTGCAGAAGTTGAGAAATAACCGATGATTAGTACGATCGTCGGCTTGATAACATAATTAGACTAACTATATCACGAAGAAAAATCAAACTAAACTGCCTAAAACTGCGTCTCTACTAATAACTTTCATGGTAATACAGCAAATTCTTAAATAAACACAGTGCGACTAACTGACAAACTGCATTTTTAAAAAAAGATCGATAATTTTCTTTGTATGTTGCTAGTATAACTGCCCCACCGTGGTCAGCCACCTTGTCATGGTGGTGGGGTTTTGCACCGATGACCCAAAAGATTTCTAAAATCTGGAGGTGAGGAGCTGACTAAGCGCTGACCAAAACGTGAGAGCAGATTGCTGCACGTTACCAGTGCTTTTGTGCTGGTTTCGGCTCCACAGCCGACTACGGCTTCACAGCCGTCTATTTATAGCTTTACAGCCGTCTGTTTACGACTTCATAGCCGTCTACGGCTTTATAGCCGCTACCTGTAACCTTGTGGTTACATTCGGGGATGTGCATTGGCCTGAGCTGATACGGCCTCAGCGCTGGGCAGGTGTAAGAGCCTGCCCACCCCGGAGGTAAGGTAAGGTAAGGTAAGGCTAGTACAACTGAGCACAATGCCAGCCTCCAAAAAGTAAAGTTTTTTTAACAGAATAGCGCTTAGTTTATGCACAAACAGAAAGCCTCGATAAGCTACAGAATTTGGACAATTTTGCCATGGTGAGCAGTGGAATTTTGCAAACTGGCCCAGGGAATTTGGCAAAATTTTCTGTGGAAAACTGTGGGCCCTACTGATTATGAGCCAACATAGTGGCATGGAACAGTGGTTCACACATTGTGTCTGTCCAACCTACATTATAATGGACCGAGTCAGTGAATGGATGAGTGACTGTCATCAGGCCTATCCAAAGCCACACTTCGAAACTGCCTGTCTAGTTCCTCAGCCATTCTTTTCCTCTCATCAAAATGCTTAATGTCACTTGCTGTAAATGGCATGTCTTCCAAATCATCGACGACATCAGTATCCCCAAGAATCCTCCATGCCTCACGCCTTGTAGACCGCTCGAATCTGTACGATGTAAAAGCTGGTTTTTCGTTACGTCTGGCCACCTCCACCAGAATGCGGGGGTTCACCTGATTTTTGGACGATTGCCGTTGTTTGTACAAACTTGCACTGTGGCATTCCAGCAAATCTTCCACATTCCTGTGAGAGTTGTATTTCTTGAACGCAAAGCAAGATCTTGATTCCGGTTGCCTGGATATCATTCTCTGAGCAGACCAGTGATATGGATGCATTCGAGACCTGCCTCTAGCTGACACCACTGAACGTAGCCGGGACGGTCTCAAACTAGTACCCGAAAGCTTCCTGTCGCTACTGGCCGATGCAGAAAAACAAATAAGACCATCACTCGTCGTGCGAGACATTACCGGGGCTTCAGTTCCAGGAGTTGGTGACAACTGTGTTGCAACGCCGGAAGAAGCAGTGACTGAGTTTACCCTGTTGTTGGAATTATTCATCATTCCTGCCGACTTACTGGCCACCGCGGCACTGCCGGCCGATTTGGAGGATAAGCCCGAGCTTGTAGAAGTGCTGCTGTTGGAGCCAGATGTTGAGGATGAGCTGATTGATGACGTGGAGTTTGAAGCATCGCTGCTTCGTGACGATCCTGATGATGATCGCGACTGTGAAGTGACATCAGATGAACTGGCCGACGAGGACTGCGAACTTGACCCAGAAGCAACCGTCTCGACCAGCTTCTGCACTTTCGCTGGCGGTTCTTACACAAACAAAACAACCATCATTAATTTAACATTAATGCAAAAGTTCAAATAGAAGTCAATGTCACTGAAAGATAAAAAGACAATTACAATTTGTGGCACATGCACCCAAGGAGATGAATGGCAACTGCTATCACTATAATGTAAGGGTATTGATCCACTGAACAAAATTAATTAAGCCTTCACCTTTGTATGTAACAGTATTTTCCTAATTTAATTCTCAAAGGGAACCAGAAAAAGAAAAGCACCCAGAATTGCTGCAGCTACTATAACCAATACTACAGGGTGGGCCAAAAAATGTGCCACTTTAGTTTTGTCCATATCTTTGCCAATTATTGACCAATTTTCAAAATTCTTTCACTGGCACACTCTGCAGACAATTTGCGATAATTTGATAGATCCCACCACAACGTAAATGCGTCTCTACACTACCTTGTGAAATATAAATGTAAGCAAACAGTAAAGTGGCATGTTTTTATGGCCCACGGTGCGTTATTATTGATTAGTGCATTTGCTGCCTTCTACTACTGACAAATAACAAATAAGTACTGTAACCACCAAAACATCCACACAATGTCCCATTACAAGTGAAGTACAGTATAACGCATTGTATCAACAAACACTACAGAAAAATCATAGTTATGCTGAAAAATCAAACTCAAAATCACTGGATTTTGCGACAGAGTTGGACATTTAAACTAAAATAGTGGTATCAGTCATTTTAGAATAGTTAAATTCAAGTGCTTGATAGCCTCTTGTTATCATTTAACACATTATTTGATCAATAGTTTGTATGATGAAGTGTAAAATGAACCTTCATCTGCAGCAGAGATATCATGGCTTGGTTCTTGCTCACAAGGAACATCATTGCCAACCGGCACTTCTGAATCGTCAAGCACGTCTGGAAATATGTAACCGGTACCATCGTCATCATCGTCAATGTCAATTTCCATATCAGAATCGGAATATTCAGGCACATCTTTGTTATTCTGCTGAACCTCAGCTTCTTCACTGACAATGTCCGGCAATGGTACAGATGCTTCAACCCTACAAACAGAAGATGTCCCAACATTGCCATTGACAGTGACATCAGAGATCTCCTCAACATTTTGCCTCTTTGGTTCTGCATTACTTACGAGTAACTGTGATACAGATTCTTCAGTGCTACGCAGTTCTGATGTCCCAGTCGTTCGACCATCCTTGGTTGAAATCAGAACTCTGTCTGTATTGACTAAAGCGGCACGATCTTGATCATTAAGCACAGAGCTTTGACTGCGAGTCTGGCCATCACTTGAAATAAATCGGTTGTCATCAAACTCATTTCTAATAACACTGTCATCACTGTTTTTGCCAATATCATTATTGTTATCGTCAGACAAATACAGCAGATGTTCCTCAAAGTGTGACAACGTTGGACGTTCAACTCCGAGCTCACTTGAAGATAACCTGTCACATCTGTTCACAATGTTATCTGGTCGCATAGAACTATTCGATGGTTCAACCGATACACAGAGTTTATTAGCGGCCAAAGGTGGATTATCGCACGTGAACGTATTATCAGAAAAAATTTCCAGAGTGTTAGAAAAATCGTAGTGAAGAGCAAAAATGCATGCTTGCTGAACCAGCTACAACACAGCATACTGATACACGTATTACACTTGCTAACACACTTGCTAATTTGTTTAAACTAATATACAGATTGAGTGAATCAATTTTCAATACTGAACAAACAAAACTGTGGATGTGAAATGTGTGTACAGTTCCTAACAATAGTTCCCTTTTAAATAACCCTCACATTAATGTCACGTTCCATCTGCGCCAGATTGCAAAGGGTCTAGATCTTTGCCATCCCATCCGCCTTCTCTGCTTACTGGTTCTGGTTTCAATTCATTTATAACTGACAATGACATGGTGACCATTTTCCAGACGAAATAAAATTCTTTGACTTTTCCAGTAGGGCAGGCAAAGATTCAACGATATACTTTTAACGCTCTGGTCAAAAGCTGGTGCTTCACGTTAATTAAATACAGCAGGGGTATCCCTTGTGCTTTCAGGATGTAACAGCTGCAGAATGACATGCGACAAAACAATGATCAATGATAGGTTAAGTGTGTTTACATACAGGGTCGGGTAAAGTGCGAGGTGTGAGAGTGAGACGCGAAGAGGGTATAGTGGGAGGGAACGTGCAAGGCGGCATGCGATTGGTCGTCTATAAATAGATTCCTCGCAGTTTACCCACAATTCTGAATGCACAGGAATGAGTCAATGGATTACAGCAATACGGCCCTGCGGCCGCCAGCATGCGACCTGCGAGCATGGCGAGATGAAAGGCACAGCAAGCACGCTGCACGCCACACACCGGGGAGCAGTCAACAGTTCGATCAGCCAGGACTGCTGCTTACATAATAACCAGAACTGCTGACGACTTTACGGGAAGTAGGCCTAAATGCGAGCGACCATTCAACTGGGAGCCTAATTGTCAACTGCTAATCAACTTTGATTGACAGGTGGTGGACAACAGAAATGATACTACTTGGCATCAACAAGGAGACTGTTGTGTGTTAGTAGTATAATGCTGGGATGAGTAGGCCTAAGGTGTATAGTACTAGGCTGCTGTACACCTCATGAAGCAGACCTCTGTGTAACTGAGGCTGGGCCTGGCTGTGCTGTACCTGGGAGACCAACCACATTGGCTGGTGTGCAGTAGCTGCTGTCCACCATGGGAAAATGTATAGTAGACCAGCTGACCACATACCAGGTAGTGGTCTCCCAGTGCAGCATCCTAACTATCAGCAGTATCTGAAAACTCTTGACTGCCAATTCTCATATTGATTTTTGGCACGGTATACACCCTATAAAATATGTGATAACAGTGCAGCAGTGGTGGCTTTCTGTGTGTGATCATCCAACTTTTAACGCTACACCTTATTGCAGCCTCATACAGGCTGTAGGCCTATGAATAGTGGATACAGCTGCAGGCTGTCTCATAACAGCGACATTGCAGTTTTCCTTACTGATAATTATGCACTGAGTCAATTATAAGCAGTTTGCAGACTTGTGTTTGTATACTGTAAAAAATCCTGCCAGGCACCAGGTGGGTCAACTGCTATGATGCTTCTATCACCCTGCTTTGTCATTACTGAGGCCTGCATTGTAAAAATTTACATTTTGAAAATCAAGATATGTGGACCACCATAACTAGCAGAATTAGGCCTAAATAAATGGCAGTGGTGTGTGACACATAAAGATATGCAAAATCTGGAGTTACTTGAGATTAAATGATCATATATTCAATCCATCAAAGCAGATTAGGCCTACTAAAAATTCTGCTTCATAGGAATGCTATCAATAATGTCGTCACTTGACAGCCGGATCAAGTCTTCTGTTCTAGTCTGCTCTGTTACTACTGCAACTGTGCACTGCATGCACTGCAGAATTAGACCACTGGTGCTAATGACAGATGTCATATGACACTAATATTGCGTAGTTCAGCGATTCTTTATTTTTACTTTTTTGTTCAGTGATCAAGTGACATGCAATAGGCAACCTGCCACGAAGAGTTCACAGCAGCTGTTGATAAAGAAAATTAAGAGTTAAGACCAAACAAATCACAAGAAGAACATAACATAGAGCCTAAACCTGAACATAAATACACTGGTATATGCACCAAAATCGTTGGCGGCAGCAGCTTTGTCTCAGACCCTATTGGGGAAGTTTACAGAGTCCAGACTCTGAGCTGCAGTAGTGGGAGGAAGGGTGGAATGGGATGGATGGAGGGGGTAGTGGTCAAAGTAAGGAGGAATGCAGTGCCCTGTGTTCCACCACCTCCTATTTTCAGTCTGTGTAGTTGCCCCATCTGAACTTAAAAGTTAAGCGTTAATAGCATGCTGAATTACTCTGGTATGAATGATCCTGATAACATCTGATAGTGCATTGTTTAACCACAAAAGCACAGAAACACAATTGGAAAAAAAGCATACTCTCTGGTCAACCCCCAGACCTCCTAGCTGGATTTAAGAGGGCCTACTTCTAAGGGGAAGGGAAGAAATGGGGAAGAAAAGGATGGGAAGGAGAGGGAAGAAAAAAGGAAGAGGAAAGAAGGGAAAGAAGGAGAACGGAAGAAGGGGAAGGAAAGGAAGATGGTCTCCAGTTCTTAGGAAGGATCATAGGCCCTGACAGTGTTCATGCCAACGCGTCTAAACGTGCATCTGTCCGCCTTTGTGACACTATGCATCACAGCATCATCCCACTGACGACAACAATTTGCTGCTGTGCGTGTTCTGCTCACCCACATCGAGTTTACGTCACTTATGATCGTCAATTAACGGTCGTCGCCGCTACAGGTCAGATCAAAGCATGCCGCCGCCTGCAGCTAATTACCCCGTTCCTCGCACGAATTCCTCGCACGCCTCTCTCGCACTATACCCTCCTCGCACCTCGCGCCTCGCACTTTACCATCGCCCTGTGTTTACAAACAAGGCATCCCGTCATTACTTCAGAGTCAAAGTCGTCTGACACTGGCGGCGTAAGTTCACGATTAACGGTTTGGCTGCCATGGAGAACATCACTAACAATATTTTCTAGATCAAATTTGCCAGGAAAAACAGTACTTCCAACAAATGAACACATTTTATTCAACGTCTGGTCATTTAAAACCACTACCAACAGAAACACGAAGTACAGATACGCACAAAATCACTTAGCCCAACAACAACATAAGTAAGTAAGTAACATATGTTGCAGCTTGTGCTTATTGTGCGCTTGTGTTTTGAGTAGACCTGCGAGTCGGGTCGAGTAAGTCGACTTAAGTCGGCCCAAAGGACTTGAGCCTTCCAAGTCGGGGCAAGTCGGTCTCTATATATAGTAGCGTCACCGTCACTCCAAACATTAAATGTGTATAAACATTTGTCAGTGATGGGGGGACTATGGGAATTTAAAGTAACATGGTTATGATATGAAGTAATCTTTAGCATTTGTAGCCAAGAATTCTTTGCAACTACAATTAAGAGTTAACTTTGAATAAAGATTTATCACTTGCATTTTTACCTACGAGGCTATGAGCCTGTGACATACATGTTGGGCCAAAAATAATAAGCCTCTAAAATCTAAATTATAACCTGTGTCCACAACTTCACCTAATGTTCACCAATTATCAAAATTCTTTCACTGCCACATTCTGCAAAAATATTGCAAAGTGTGTGGCTACTAAATATCCCACCTCACCTCAAACGTGTCGCTACACTACCTTGTGAAATGTAAACGTAAGAATAACTAGTAACAATTAATAAGCAACAAGCATTTTTCAAATGAAAACATACTAACACTGGCATCCATCACTGGCTATATAAATAAATACACTACACTACAGAGATAGACTCGTGGAAGAACAGACGAAGGGCAAGTAGTGGCGTAACTACATCAAGGAAAAGGAATTTGTCTTGGGACATACCATACACTTGACGCATGATGGGCCGAGGTTTGTGGCCAAAGGCCTAGGTGGGGAAAAGTTTGATTGCAAGGGTGCTGATGTACTGCCCCCCTCCCCAACAGCTGGGGGTCTGCAAACTCCCTGAGTGAGGTGCAGAGCCTCAACAGCAATTAGAGCATTTTGAACGCATTTAGAGCCAAGTAAACGCACCAGTAGCTGACTGCAGATCAGATGTCACAGTTTTCAAGTTGCTGAAAAAACGTGGCCCTAATCTTGGCATTATTGCAGGCGAAGGATCATTGGATGCAGCCCCGTGACTACGCCACTACATGCAAGACACAAACTGTTGCATATTAGGATGTCTGCATAATAAACAGTATAGCACAAAAGATTATCAACTTGCTGACACTAATGCAGCGATCTGCACTACATTGAACAAACCGTCTGGATGGATGAATTGCTAAGCATCTTTAGCAAGCTTCTAAACAGACTAGACTCTAACCATTCATACCAAGAGCTTGAGTGACATGAAAATAACATAGCACCAGGCCCAAATTAAACAAAGTTTAACTCATCTTCCTGCTATACGAGATGACACAGTGTCATTTGCTACCTGATACATGCGACCCCCCCCCCTAATATCTTAACCCAAGCTAGGTAGGCTGGTACTCGTTTTACCCACCCTGGAGGGATAAAAGACTGAGTTAGTGGTTGGTTTATTCACCAAGCAAGGCAGTCACAAAAAATGACACGAGCACGGACAATGGGTGAGGTTAAGTTTCGCTAAGACTTTAGTCTAAGACTAAAGTCTTAGACTTAAGTCTTGACTTTGGTCTAAGACTAAAGTCTTAGACTTAAGTCTTGACTTTGGTCTTGACTTTGGGCTTATCGACGAGCTGGGCTTGACTTTAGTCTTGACTTTTGACTTGACTTTAGACTTGACTAGTTTGCGGTCATCCATCTTTTTACGCAACCGTCGAATTACTGCAATAATACGATTAGTTGAATCAACATTATAGAAGTGTTTTCCAGACCTATATTAATCGGGTGATGTCTGCAATATTACTTTGTTTGCCTATATGGCCATTTTATGGATATAAAAGAAATTTTGTGCAATATTTGTGCCAGCGATGACGTCATTACTTACGCTAGTGTCGTCTGCGTAGTTAACGCCGGTAGACAGTAAGTAACAAAATGCCTATTAGTTACCAGATGCCGCACGTTATTTTACTGGTCAAAAAGTAAATATTTTGCTCAAATAATGAACTGGGACGTCCGTTTGGTGGAGCTAAGCCATAATTGTATTGTTTTGACATTAAAAATTGCCAGCTGATTTAATTATGATTTTGGTCTTGACTTTGGACTTGACTTTGAGCTTAGACCAAAGTCAGGTCATGTTCAGTCTTGACTTTAGTCTTAGACCAAAGTCAAGTCAAGACTTTAGTCTTAGACTAAAGTCTTAGCAAAACTTGACCTCACCCAGTGACACAAAGAAAGACAAACAGTCAGACAGACAGACAGATTAACATACAATTAAACAGCTAAAGTATAAAATGTCTAGTTTTGAAACTACATAAACTACATAAGATCACAACTACCATGACTAGGCTATCAAAAATATCATCAAACTACACCAGCTGCCAAACACAAATATCATAACTGCAGTACTATTTCTTCAACCTCAGGGGCCAAATTTTTGAAACTTCTTTGGAAACTTCTTAGGAAGAATTTAGGCAAATATATAAGAAAGCACTAACCTTGTCCTACACGGAGAAAGCTGAGTAATAAAACGAAATTTGCAAAAAAGTACGCAGTGTTGACACTTAGCTTAGACATCATATGTGATGTCATATGTTATTTGATACTGCGGTAAAATCAAGGAGTAGGTAAAGCAAATTGATGTTTGGTCAACTTAAACAATGAAGCGGTGTGTAAATTGCGTTTCTCGTGGACGTGCTAAGATAAGAAGTTTGCCAAAGAAGTTTTCCTAAGAAGTTTTGATTACGTCATGGTCGGTATAAGCGCATCTGATTGGTTAAACTAGTTTAGGAAGACAAGAAAAGAAGAAGTTCTTTGGAAACGCAAAGAAAGCCATTGAAAATTCGGAAAAGAAAACTTCTTTGGAATTCCTAAATCATCTGACATAGAAAGATCTTTGGAAAATGTCTTAGGAAAGTTTCGAAAATTTGGCCCCGATTCTTTAAGGCAATTTGTAAAGAAATTTGAACATCATGGTCACTTAATTGTTTACTCTGAGAATGTAAATGTAAACTTATGCTAGTCCCATAACTAATAAAATTTAATCTAATACACAGATACTGTAGCTTTTTAACAGTCTCCCACCACATAGCAGTAATAGTTAAAACCAGCCACAAAGGTCAAGCTTAAAGTCAAAATTAAAATGGTTAAACTCAGTCCACAACCATTCACCCATCCAACATAGTGATCCAACTGAGAGTCAAACCCCAGAGCCCTTGATCACAAGCATAACACTCTACCTTTATGTCACCAAGCCATTCAAGGCAAGGAAGCTTCAACTTATCGCAGTTGCAAGACGTTGACATTTTATTCACAACACGTGGTACAACATTAATACACGTAAATGCTGCAAATGGACCGCTGTAAGAAACAAGGCCCAAATGCAGGTCCATCAGTGCAATGATGTGCATGTCGGAATCTTGGATTTGATGATTGGCACACAATCCTGCACAACAGTCAGCAGCGTATACATGCAACTGGTAAAATAGTATATCACAAAATACATACCAGTAGAAACAAGTTGTGCTGTAAAATGCATACTTCTATAATTTCAAATGTCATAATGCCACATTATAAACAATTTACACTTGAATTGATGCCTCAAATGGTTTTCTATGTTCATATCCAAAAACCCAATATCTATCAAAACTATAAATTTTTAAAACATTGTTAATCTGCAGTCCACGTTAACTCAAAGTATGACTACATAGATACTCTTTTCTGCATTGAGATTTTACCTTCTATTTTTCTCTGCACTAGCTATGAGTATAAACACACTAAGCTTTGGCTAAAACAGTTTTAAAATTTAGGCATCCAAACGCCTTCCATTTTGACAACAGATAGACATTAGTCAACATTAAACACAGCCCATGATAACAAAAAATATCAGCTTCTGAAATGCGGGTTTGGAACATATGGCAATCAGCTAGGTGAATAAAACAAGAAATTTGAGCTAATGCTCACGAGACGCTCGAAAGCCTATAGCAGTTCTGGTTCAGTAGTTTAGCTGAAAATTGGGGTGTTCATGCTAAGTTAATATACAAATACCAAATTCTCTATCTGGATCGCATAACGACAGTTCCATGGCGCCGTCCGTGGCGCCACCTTGTGAATGATATAGACTTATGTTGCAGCCCAAAATCGCCAAAAAGATCCATAAAACCCCCTGTTTTGGCGTTCAAGGTCATTCAACGTCATTGAATTCGGCGCCAATTGAGAGCCAGTGTATAACTTCCTATTAGTGATTAATAGCAACCAAGGCCCTATCTCACACTGTTACTGAGATACAGCGACTTATTGGCCAAAAAAACGCAAATTTTGCCCACCCCCACTCATTTAGCGCCCTCGTTCGGGGTGACCCCCTTCCAATTTATGGAAAAGCTTTACAGTTCCTGAAACTAGAGTCTTCCAGGCAGCCAACGGTGAAGATTTGGTGATCCTAGCTTGCATCGTTTTTGACTGATCACCCGTGTAACAGACGAACAGACAGACGAACGGACGGACGGACAGAATTGCGATGGCTAAGGGCGCGTTGCACCAACGTCGTTCAACTCTGTACGCGGGTCGAATCTGAATTTGATCTTAGTTCAGCCGTAAATTGTGTTGGACTAAAGCGGTTCAGGCGTTGATCTCCATTCAATTCTGAACTGCCATCTGACCACCAATCAAATTTTGATCTCGGTTCAACTCGCGGTTACGCATGCATGCTACGCAATAAATATTTTCGGTCATACTATTGCTTCAAAATATTGTCCGATTCGAATCTTATCCTGTCCAAAAACTTCCTTGTATCGAATTATAAGACTTTCAATGCAATTATACTGATCGTTTTATGTTCTCTTTGTGCTCGACAAATTAACAAATAGATGAATAAATCGCATTTTCGGTGGCGATGTTTTGTTGTTGCAGTAAACATACAAACGAACCCTAACCGCAGCAACAAAAACTCATTCGTATCGATTTATAAGACGTCCAATTCAATTATACTTGTGATCTGGATATGCTAGATTCGTGCTATATTGGTTTTCTGAGGGTTTTTGCTGGATAAATTAATTAATAGAAAAAACAGCATTCTAGATTGCCGATGTGCCGTTGCTATGCCGTGGCTACGGTAAACATATATCTTGACAACGGACGTAGAATAATTAATGAGTAACTATTGGAACACAAAATGCATATTTTAGGACCTTTATAATGCAACTGTTAATGCGAAAATTGTGATAACTTCAAGGAAGCTTAAAAATCGAACAAATTACTGGCAGATCGGTACTGGATTGTTTCATAAGCACTGCGTGTGACTGTGACGTCATTGTAGTTGGCCCGTAGGCCGAGCGTGGTTGACCAATCAGAGTTGTCTATGGTATAACCACGGCCGTTCAACCGAACGGGATCAGCTGATCCAATTTCAACTTGGTACAACGTAATCCTGCGTGAACTTGGTTCAACATTTGATCTAGGTTTAGCTGAACCGAGATCATGAACGATGGTGGTGCAATGCGCCCTAAGATGCGCTGAAAGCAGTAGCTGCTTTCACGCGTAAAAACAATAAATAAAAAAACTCTACAGCAAGTGTAGGAAAAAAAGAAGGATCTTAAAAACAGTGCATCACCACAAACTGAGATAAGACACGTCGTGAGACAATTCATTGCTTTAGGACATAACAGAAAAGAGGATGTTTGGTAAAGGAATAAAGAATAAAAACGCCATAAAATGCTAAGTGACATAACAAGCACCGAAAGCAAAACTGAAAATAACAGCAGCTGGCAGAAACTTGCAATTTGGTGAAAGACCGAAAAAAGTAAGTAATACCTGTCCGCAGTTTTCCTCAAGCTGCTGCAGAGCATTTGTGATGTCACCACGAAGTTTTTTCTTCATCATCTGTCTCGACATCTACATTCAACCATGAACAACAGCTTCACTGAACAGAGATCTATCTGCAGTGTGATAAACAAACAAATGCCACCATCCCAGTGGCGTAGCAAGAAATTTCAATTGGGAAGGGCCTCATTTCTCTTCCTCTCCCTTCCCC
>Ga0209367_1008483_pt1 | contig 14045 bp, 10 predicted proteins | sample WorMetLIZISLAND2_FD_187412 | JGI IMG/M metagenome (GOLD analysis project Ga0209367, IMG submission 187412) | Marine gutless worms symbiont microbial communities from Max Planck institute for Marine Microbiology, Germany - Olavius geniculatus... ... | reverse complement strand
CATAAAATAGTTAAGCTTACTTACTTATTTGCAGTAGTGCCTTGTGACGTCATTGTTACGTCATATTGTGTTTATAATATTTACTTTGTTTACCAGTAATAATTTTTAGAATAAATCGTTTGATATGGGTAGAATAACAAAGGACGATTGCTGTTTGAACACCGATATTAGCAGTAGTGTTTGTTTTGCTAGGTAATGTGGTCACACAATAAAGGTGCGGTGGGTGGAAGAACTTCACGTTTACGCGCCATAAATTTTTGTTTGTAACAGTGAAAGAATGGTTAAAATCGGTGCTGAATTACCAAAGTTATCCCAAAAATAAAACTGGGTATCCGTTTTTTTTGGAACACCCTGTAGGCCTACAGAAATATTGCGGTTGGCATCGGTGATAGACATCGACTACCAACTTAGTAATTATAGCTACAGATAAAGGTTAAAGGTCGCATATAGCTCCTAATGAGCGAACCCATCTCAGAGCTACGGAGCGTCACTTGCAGTAGTTTAAATGGTTAAAATTGGTGCTGAATTACCAAAGTTATCCCAAAAATAAAACTGGGTATCCGTTTTTTGGAACACCCTGTAGGCCTACAGAAATATTGCAGTGGTCTCGTCATTTTAACTACTGCTCTTTTGTACGTAGTAGTTGCTAGTTTTATTTCGTACTTGAAAAGCGGTTAATTACAACTAGCTAGTAAAGTTGAATGTGCCAATCACTGGTCGGCACTCGAAATCACTCGGTCAGAAGTAGTACTCTGTAGTTCTATGCATGCACAAAATTTTTTTGGTCACCGTTTTAATGCGATTTTGAAGTCTAAGCTTATCGAACAAGTCCTTGAGTCGGACTCAACTCTTTATTTTTAGCACTCGGACCCACTAGATGCCTAGCTTGGAAGCAACTGCACCGTACTATTTCTTTTGTACTTTAACTAACTGTTTTGTTAAAGTGCCATCAACAGACACAATGCTGTGAAATTTTAAACATTCTCCTGTATTGTCGTTTTTGGTTGCATGCTCAAACTGCGAATAAGGAATTTTACGAAAGTTCCGTCTTGTCGAACTTATTGGACTTAGACTTGGACTTGAGTCACTTGACTACATCACGTGCCTCGCCAGTAAGTCAGTACAGCAGCAGTCGCAGCATCAGCAACATCGGCTGCGGCAACTGACATTCTTTTGATCATCACTGTAAGCACATGATGCGAGCTGCGAACATCTGCCGCCGGCGACTGTACAATATACGACTTATAACCTTATTATACCGAATTATATACGGCTCAAAATTTTTCTTCTTGATTCGCCTGTACGTTTTTATATGTTCGCCGTTTTTTCTTTATTTTCCTCAGTTCAATCCTCGCTCTGCTTAACGTAACCCAACTAACGATGCACATACCGATACTCTGCTTCTTGACGTTTTTTTTGTATTTCCTAATTTTTGCATTTAGTTATGATTACGTCATTACATTACAGGTGGCTGGGCATGCGTCAAACAGTCAGACCCGGCAAGCCGTGCAACATACATCCATTGAATAGGCTGCGTAGTAGATGGGAGTCCATGCAACTGCAAGGCCATTACGCCCGCTGACCGTATTGCACCACCGTCATAATAGGCCGCAATACGGCTTCTGTCCGTCCGCTTTCGCCTGTCCGTCCCATACATTCTCCTAAATCGAAAACTTAAAGCCAAAAACGCAATTGGTAGAAACGTTCCCGAGGTCTGGGAACCGAGTAGCCAGTGTGCAAATTTATGGTTAATAAGATCAGAGATCTGGCTTAAAGTTAAAGTTAAAGTTGTACAGCTCTAAATGGGCAGCCACACATCTATTGCTCAGACTGTAATATATGTCATCGAAAATTGGTCTCTTATCTTTTCACTTAACCTGTGTAGCACAATTGTCTTACCCAGAAAAACTAATGATTTTCACGAATCTACAGATTTCCAAGGCAAAACAGTTGCGTTTAAGTACCACAAGTAGTGCCAGGCGGTAAATAAAATTCGAGCAAACAGCAATCTTTTTAAATAACAGGCTATAAAATGACAGATTCTATTCTGCAAATAGCTGATATTGACAACAAACTCGCTGATTTTTTCTTTTTATATACGTCTCGAAAAATCTTCTGTTCGATGATAAAAGAAGCTGAACTAAAGTTATTACCAAGATAGTAGGTCATCAAAAGCGTTTTTATTTTAACGTCAGATGTACAATGCAGTTGTCTAACGTCCAAAATATGACGATTCAATCAGAATCATAATTCGCGGTTAGGCCTAAAGGATAAAACGGTTAGTTGATCGCCGCATCAAATGCTACAAAAAAATTGAGCTAATGCTCACGAGACGCGCGAAAGCCTATAGCAGTTTCGGTTTAGTAGTTTAGCTGAAAACTGGGGTGTTCACGCTAAGTTAATATACAAATACTAAATTCTCTACGATAGTTCCGTGGCGCCACCTTGTGAATGATATAGACCTGCGTCGCAGCGCGAAATCGCCAAAAAAATCCATAAAACCCCTATTTTGGCGTTCAAGGTCATTCAAGGTCATTGAATTCGGCGCCAATCAAGATCCAGTGTACGACTTTCTATTAGTGATTAATAGTAACCTAGGCCCTATCTCGCACCGTTACTGAGATACAGCGACTTATTGGCAAAAAATCGCAAATTTTGCCCACTTCCCTGTCATTTAGCGCCGTCGTTCAAAGTAACCCCCTTCGAGTTTATAAAAAAAATCTTTACAGTTTCTAAAACAACAGTCTTCCAGGCACCAGACGGTGAAGATTTGGTGATCCTAGCTTGCACTGTTTTTTGACTGATCCACCCGTGTGACAGACGGACGGACGGACGGACAGAATTGCGACGCGCTGAAAGCAGTAGCTGCTTTCGCGCGTAAAAAGTGAACGAGTAGGTGGACTAAGCGTGCGTGACAGACTGCAACATGCAGAGTACTTCCGGTCTGTCGTCGCCCGTTGATGACGTCATTAATCACCTGTCACTCATTTCATGACGTCACAAAGTTTTCCACCTCCGCCGCACGTCAATCAAGTCCCCGCGCCAACTGCTACATTGTCGTCAAAATGACTGATGCTTGGTGCGGCATCTGCTCGTTGTAATGTTCCACACAAAACCGACGTGATACGCCACCTTCACGGCAGACAGCTTTTGTTCCGTTACCTCCAGCAATTTGCATCAGATTCTGTATAGCTAAACTGGCATATAACATATCCCCAGCCGCTAGTCTGTGACCTTGCATTGAAAAACGCCAAATTATTATGTTTGTATTAGTACTAGCTCATTTTCTCCTCCATAAGCCGTTATAGCCTATAATAACTTTTGTACACTCTACGCACTGTATCCTATAGCAATAGCAAAAAAATTGTTCAACATGTGTATATAGGCATTAGTAAAACCTGCACAGTATAATCATATGACGTCTAAAGACGCAGTTTGGCATCTATTTTTGTCAGTTCGCTAATATTTCACGTTTTTATTACTGCCTTTGTGTCGCAGTCGTTCCTTCGTCTCGCGCTTACGTTCATATTTCGTACGTACGCAATTTACGCAGGCGTTATGCACGCGACTGTGACACAAAAACCTCCCGATCACCCTGAGCCGTTGTAAGGCCACAATTCATTTGTACGTGCGTAATAGATGCGACCCATCTGATCGCTCGTCTTTGAACCGTGCTGGCCTGGTGGCAATTACAGATTGCATGAACGCGTGGTGTTATGCGGCCGTCCTACAGGCCGTATTATGTATCTTGCTCGTCCGTCTGTTTGTCTGTCCTTCCGTCCGTTATTTATTGGCTCTTTGCTCGATAACAAAATGTAGAAAAAAAAATTAACGTAAATGTTTCCCAGGGGAGGAGTAACCCTAATAGCGGTTTCCAGTTCTAAAGTTAGGACCACGTTATAACGGTGACGCACATCTCTCGTATTCTGTAGGCCTATCGCCGCGATAGATGATCGTTAACGGTTGCAACGAACTCAGTATAAAAATTCACTTTGCTCATAATTTTTATCAGTGGTTATTTATTGAAATATTTGGCGCTCATGGTGGACTATTCTGATTAAAACGCTGGCGGTCGCATATTATGTCGACACTCGACGTCTACAAGTTTTAAAGTTTGATCTAGTCAGCAGCGTAAACAGTGTATATGCGATAAAGCGCGGCGGTCGGTTGGAATGTGAAGAGTTAAGAGATTTTACAGATTCCTGGTGCTGCTGCATTCAAAAGTCTCAATCTGCAGCGAGTTGCTGACTGAGTCGCGTTTTAGCATTCATGTATTCATGAGTGCGTGCGTGCGACGTTTGCCCGCCCTGAACCCTATAGCTGCTGTAGATATACACTTCAGAATGCCGCATAGGTCGGCCCGTGGTTTAATGTATTGTTCACTTTATTGACTGGCAAACTTATCTCAACCCAACCTAACGAACTGCCCTATAGAGGCCAGTGTGTGACATGATTTAAGGCTACACTCAAAGATCAAATTTTTAAAATTTTTAATTTTTCTCAAAAAGTTTGGTTTAGCATAATTGGCAACGTCATTGGTTGCATCAGCGAAATTAATCAACGCCGGGTCCGGTTAATACTTGGATGGATAATCGTCAGGAAGAAGGTCAACCATCTCTGTTTATAACCAGCCACCCAGGTCAAGTCAGCCTGGCCTTCCTTCCGTGGATAAGCGCAATGAGTACCAGCAAAAGCTAGAACGCATACAGGCACACCGCGGGATGCACTAGCCCCGTATCCGTGGTCTAGCAGTGTAAACTAGTGTCTGGCTAGGGGCTAAGGAAACAGAGATTAGCGTCGCCCCATGGTTTTGGAAAGACTACGCATATTAACGACGGGTCGACGGGTTGCGATTGCCGTCACTGGAGTGAGCAGTGACACGAGGTACGGTGGAGCGAGCTGGTGCAGGTATTTGTAGACAAATCGTGAAGTCGACTCGTTGAAGCACAACCAACCAATGAAGAGTTTGTCAGTCAGTCGGTGGCTAGTCGTCACAGATCGTCGCGTGTCGTCGACGCGTCGTAAGTCGGATGCGATGCGACACTCGTCGATAACGCACAGATCAGAATCAGATCGACGCTCAGCAAACCGCCGCAGCCGCAGCAGCTATGAGAAACTCAACAGACACCGCGCTACAAAAACGGGACTGGGAGGACCGAGTGTAATCTGACAATACGGGGACAAACTCGGACTGGCGCCACGCCATCTGTGTGGTCACAATGGCCGTAGGCCATTAATAGCTTTGCTCATGGCACTTCCAGGCATTATTGCGTACTGCGTGCATGGCTGTAGCTCTTCAAATACCAAAGCATGCCGCCCCTCTCCTTTGAGGATGGACGTTTTAGACTTCCGACACACGCATACATACATATTTCCCCGCTGTCAGAGTGTGCGACAAGTGCTCGCTCGTTGCACCATCACCAGCAGCAGTATCAATCGATGAGACCACCCAGTTGCTAGTGATTGGACCCCTAGCCAGTCAGTGCAAGGGACTACCCAGCTATAGAGTCGACGGTGCGAAGGAGGGAGGGGGCGGCTGGAATGAAGACGTCAAAACGATGAGGTGACGACGACGAACTCCAGTGAAGCGTGCAGCTCTCGCCTGCTCTCATTCACTGACAGACACGTAGCTCTATAGGCGCAGATTCTACTAGCTTTGATTTGTTGTACGTCTTAAAGACAAATATTCGACTAATCTAAAGCTTAGAGCAAATTTATACGACAAGTTGTATGGTACAAAAACGGCATTAAATACAACACGTCGACAACGTTCCGACATATCGAGAATAGTGGAGATTGGGCCTTTGCGCCTGGCCATCGCTGACGTTCTTACGACGTAAAATGTAAACAGAGTGCAAAATGGTCACAATAAAACATTTTGGCCACTGACTATTGATAGGGGGCGTACGTACTCTCATGCCTCGTCATCGATCGGGTCTGGAATGATCAATTCATAAATTTCGCTATTTCGAAAACAATGCAGGATCGCAAGATAAAATTATCAAATCCATGTATAACATGCAAACTCAAATTTTGTTATCGATCAACAGAATCTCCCAGGACCTTGAACTACATGTCGTTCCCCTAAAGCCATTCGCTTATTTTTTACTCCTCGAGATCTACGTTTTTAACGTATATGACATCAGTGTAATATTCAGGACCTACTGACGACCGACCGACCTCCCTTCCTGGAAGAGCCTTCCTGGAAGACCTACATATGGCCATATCTCCACAACGGTGCAAGATAGACGCATGGTCACAATGGACCACCCGTGGGAAGTCGCCCACCGCGAGTCGAATGGTCACGTGACCGATGACGTCACGTGAGTGGCGTGACCCCAAAAGCTCAAGGTCGTAACCCCGTTGTCTTTGCGCCGTAATATCTCAATAACGATGCCAAATAGATGCATGCGTTAAGGTATAACTAGACAAATAGCAACTTGCGTTATCGACCATTATTGGAAATTTTTCCCCTCAGTTCGTAAAACCGGGCAATATTTTACGAACTTCAGGGAGACAATTTCCAATAACGACCTCGACGTCAGTCACTATTAGTATAATATTAGACGGGTCTCAATTAGACGCCGGGTCTCTAGTATGCTCCTACAAGCCGAAAGAAACGAAAAAGCGGTTTAAAAATACAGGAGAAAATATAGCGCGCGAAAAGTACATTAGATTGGTCACAATCTAATAATATTTCTTCTCCATTATGACGTTTTAACATTACGTAATCACGTCACAAAACAAACACGCTACTAACAAGTAGAAGTCTTTGTGACCGTTGAAAGCTCAGCCTGGCGTAGCGGTAACGCGTTGTGTCCGATCAACAAAGTTGCTCTACACCGGGTCAGGTTAGTACTTGGATGGGCGACTTCCTGCGGGCAGGTAAACCATCTTGGCATGTAACCAGCCGCCTAGGTCAACTCAGCCTTCTATTCCCCCGGGGTAGGTAAATCGAGTGCCGGCCTATCTGGCTAAGGTTAAGGCGGGGCGCATATCTTTCGTTCATTCGTGTATTCACATGTGCGTTCACCTGTGTTGGGTGACAGGTAAAATTATGTGATCCCATACGGCAGGTGACGTTCCGTAGCTCTAAGATGGGTTTCCTATAAAAAGCTATAAACCACCTTTAATCTTTAACTATTTCTAAATACGGACATTTAAGATTATTCGCATAGAGATAAGACACCAGACGCAGTGCAGTGTAGTGCAAAATCGGCTAAATTTTGCAGGGATTCTTTTATAAGAACGAATCTGAGTGTAGTATACAGTAGCTTCTTGACGACAGCTGAACTTTTTGTTTGCGTCCAGGGCGAACTTCGTAAAAACTTTATGAAGCTGATAACGAACAGAGAGAGAAAGAAAAAAACACGGGAGGGGTCGCTAATAAGATCTTTCTGCCTGAAATCACGCGACAAGAAGACTACGGCTTGAGTCGCCGGCAATTTGTCACTTGTCTACCAAGGCCGTGCGACCAGCCACCAGCACAAATTATTAATGTTATCATTAGCCGACTGTCGGCGACAAACTCCGGACAGTCGCTGTCCACTAGCCTACGAAGGATGAAGCGCATGACACACGTGCGTGAAACAGTATTTGCCGATCGTCGCAGCAGCGCTAACGTCGATCTCGGCGTACGTTTCAGAGACAGCGCCGTCCTTGGACAAAATAATGTGACCCTCACTAATCCCAGGGCCAGATTCATTAGGCGCAGGACCTGTAGCTCTGTTCAGTTTAACGTATCGCCATATTTCGTTTGTGGTCATTCATTTATTCATGTACTTATAAAGCTGTGCCCCTCCCCAGAAATTTTGTTTACATTTATGCAGAAATAATGCATTTTGTGCAAAATTTTGACATGGTTCTAAAATACATCCAGTCAATAGGGGGAAACGGCTTTATGCCGTTTATATTGACTTTATATTAATTTTTATATTGACTTAATGCATTTTATTTTGGGTGGCCAGCTCTTGATGGGTAGATACCTTTCTGGTCACCCTCCTATGTTATTTACTATTGTATGTTTATTTACTGTATTGTTGTTTTGGTAAATAAACTCTCTCTCTCTCTATAACACCTTTCCTCCTTGAATCATCCATTGCAAATAATAATACATAATAGCCAGCAAGCCAAATTTATATTTCAAAGCCTAGTCTTTGGCGTTGATGTTTGTCAGTTTTAGCCTCATATGTGCAGAAAAACGTTTTTAGTTATACAGTCAAAAATTCCTTTTCGTCATCTAACGCCCGATTTTTCTCTGCCTGGTAATCTACAGACGATTTATGCTGTTGCTCACTGCGTAGGTGTAAAATTGGCTTAACATTATTTATATGCGCTCACCGCAGCTTACAATTCAGTCGATAGCATATCATACCAAGGTTGCAACAACACTCACTTGACGTTTAAACTGGCTGTATTTCTGCCAAATGTAGCACAGTTGTAACGCATAAGGTGCTAAACTAGAAGACAGCGAAACGAGCAACAAATGAGAGAACCATAGGCCGTCGTCAGCAATACGTCACTGTCAAACAGTATACCAATAAATATTACCACGCCAAGACAAATTACATTTTCCAGCATTTGGCGGCGAGGCTCAGGTCCCAAGACCCAAAAATAATTAGCTTCTACAACTTTTACTTATATACTGATCTATTACCCTGCATGTCACAGTTGATGCAAATGAGCCAAGCAAACGACATTGGAGAATTTGGTTTACTATCAGTAGTTTTATTCCATTTTGATGTTTTACATTTCCCGCATACAGTTACTGACCAGTAATCATTTTCCGGTGTCATAGTCAGAGCAGTTGAGATTGGCTGTCATCTTCTATTAAGCCTGATTGGCGCCAGCGTCGTACAGTTTAATATGTTTTACTTCAATTCGCGGAATGCCGGAATATTTTAATTTTTAGACAAAAACTTTTTTTCACCGACACGTGCTTAATCTATTTCGAACCTACCATGCTACCAGATTTCATCATGCGAAAATGGTTATTTATTCGTTAACTAAATTGGATTCAAACATGCAAGTATGATGTGTACAACTGCAGTGCAGATTGTTTGCACCAGAAATCCTACCGACAATAATGCGTACGCGTCATTTCACGAACTTATGGTTGTCTATCCTCTTTTTCGTTTTTGTTGGAGCACAGCACAGTAAAAACAGACCGTAAAAAGTTGACCGTTCGCTTCGTTTCGACTTAGATTCGTGAACGAGTCCCGATTACGATAAAGTTGTCTACTCTCTGTGCATTACGAGTCCAATGTATAAACTGCCCGACATTAGCCCAATGCAGCATCGACAGACGCATTTTGTACAATCAACCTTCACTCTTCAGACTAATGCGGTTAAGTGTTCCTTTCGTCCGGCAAAACCACGTAATTCGATGCATGCGAGCGGCGACAGTACATAAGCACAAATGCTCCCAAGCACAATAGTGTCAAAAAGACAAACCTAAATACGACATAAGCACAATATCAAGTTGTCTATAGCATAACAGTGGGTAGACCTAATGTGACATAAACACATCCTGTAAGTGCAAAGTAAGGGGTAGTTCATAGGGCGCCGTTCATAGTAGTCATAGAATACACTACAGCATAGTGCGAACAGCGCTAATCAGTTATGGAGTGGGACTTCATAAGGAGAACTTGGGCTTCGTATACAACAGGCCAAATCAGTCGCAAAGACTACATCTGCAAAATGTGCTACAAGTTTTTACCAGTACTTTAGCTGTAGGCTCATACCATGCATAGAGCTATAAACAGTGCTTATACTTATGTTTTTAACTGCTAGTCTTATGAATAAAGAGTTTTTATTGGCGCCGTTTTTACCACAGTAGATTTGTGCTTTAATAGAACTTTATTTTGTGCTTATGTATTATTTGGTTTTGTGCTGATGTAGAAAAATATTTGTGCTTTGGTATCAGTCATTTGTGCTTATGTATATTTGCGATGCGAGCGACTCTAAGACAATGCGCATTTGAAGTTATCTGCGCGTTTGTGTGCTGCAGTGCAAAAATAAAATGTATAATTTTAATTATTATGAACTGTGATCAATATACACCTATAAAAGTAGCCAAATAAATAAATAAGCCTATACATCTTTAGTTTGTGTTGCAGCAAATAATTACTGAAACAATAAAATAAGCTAAAAGTAACAAGCGCATAGCAGGTTTCCACACTCTTTAATACGTGGCCAGACCATAAAATTCGCAAAAAACTAGATAACAGATTAGTGCACGGTAAAAATTTGGTGAAATCAAGACGTCAAAACATTAGTCCATAGTGGATAAGATCTGTAGATCAACAGATACAGCATCAGGTGAACACCAGACGACAGACCGGGAAACGGAGCAAGTCTTTTCATGGATCGTGAATAATTAACCAAATTAATGTCATTTAGCCGACAGCGAAGGGTTGGTGACGCTGTTTTGTGGTCGGTATCAATAACAGGAAGAACCGACCGAGCACATGGCGCTACTTGCTGATCACATTACATAGTACTGTTGGCAGATAACTTGAGGACATAGCAGAGTGCTGCAGATACAGCTTAGTTTAATGAACGTTGAGCTATATTCCGTCAAATACAGCATGGCTATATTATTATGCTGGAATTATTATCGTCATCAGACGGAATCGCTTTACCGCAAGCGATTCTGTCTATAACTGCACATTTTTCCCGTAGCCTGGTCCGACTATCTGCGGTCTTTCGCATTAAACCGCATTCAGCAAATTTAAATGCCATTTGGAAGGTACACTTCTTGGGTCCAATTAGTACTGGAATTAGTATTAGTAGTAGTAGTAGACTCGTAGTATGTACGAACAGTAGTAGCAGCAGCTCTAGACCTATTAATTGGAAAAAAGTTCTGCCAAGCAGTCATTATAAAACATTGTCATTAGGTATTGAACGGATAAATCTACTTGCGATAATGCTATAGTGTGCTAGTTTACACACGTTTACAAAAAGTGCACAAGTTTAAAGGTACACATCTCTACGCCAAATCAGTGCATGCGATGATGTTAAATGTGATTTTCGGTCGTGTAACTCGATACCGATTATACGCCAGGAAGGATGAATGATGCTTTAGCCTGGTGATGGTGTGTGACGTCACACATGATGCGTTGCTATGATAGAAGTACAATTACGTCACGTGCTATCTTTTTAAAATATTTTTCAGCAATGTCTAAAAGCCTTTCCTTATGCAGTGCTGCCAGTGCAGGTCTATCTTCAAAAATTTTGTCAGTATCCTCCATTCCTGTGCGAACCATATTTTCTAAACAGGTATAAGTTCTTAATAAACGCATTGTCTTTGTTGCTAAATGGCATGTTATATTACCGGTATTTTGTCACTGCATTAAAACTTATTATTTACACCAATATTGTCTGTTTCTGTTAACAAACACCATGAATGTATAAAACTACACATATTCAATTTAAGTATAAATATCAGCAAAAACTGATTGAGATTATAGGCTATGTTAAATGTATACAAATGTATACAAATTTATTCTAATTATAGTTGAGTTTCTTTAAATTTGTATTTTACAAGGTAATGTAGCGACGCGATTATGGTGCGGTGGAACGGTGAATAATCAAATTAAAATCTGTTTGTTTTACCTTCACAATCGCACTTCTTATTATCCACCATAAATTCAGCTGTACAACTCTTCTCATTTAATTCAACCGTTTTTCTAAGAAGCAATTTACAATGATCATGATTACCATCTTTATCGTTTTAACTCGCCAAGCAGAAGCAGGCACAAATGTCATTACAACGAAGCAAAAATGCGGTTGGAACAACCAGACAAGAAATGTGCGTCTTACAGCTGTTCAAAATAAAACAAAACCACAAGTACCAGCGCAACGTAACAGGATTAAAAAAGTCTCTATTTCCATGAGCATGTTTCGCGCATGTGTCTGCTTACGTCGTAGTTTGTCGTTGAAACTGAGAAGCGACTTACCACTAACGTCACGTACAGAAATATGACGAATATACAGCCATGCACGATTATCCAGCGCAGTGTAAGCTTACCACTGCTGCAGCAGCTTGCAGTACACGAGTCTATTAGTCGACAGTCGCTATCTGCTTTTCAGTTGACATGCGCCGATATAATGCTAAAGTGAAAGCGATGGACAGTGCCCGGAAGTCAGCTGCAGAGAATGTGCGCTCGTTCCGTCGATAAGTTTGTTCGTCATACCAAGTTGTTCGTGATCCGACGGAATCGCCGTCGAAATCTACTATCGGTTTTTGTAATTCTTTGCTCACCACTACAATAAAACAATTACCGTTTCGATCTCGCGACAATTTGCAATGTGAACTTTGACTGAGAATTCCAACCCCCAAATCTTCCCCTACTGTGGAAAAACCTGGATCAAGTTTATAATACCGGTACAGTATTACTAGGGCCGCACGAATGTCGTAGTAGGCGGCGTCCCTGATGTTTGCCGCCTAGTATAAGATAACAATCTAGTATCGGCATCTGACGGCAGGTGCTATTATGTCATACATGTACAAAACATCAGTTTATACATACACTTGTTAACGGCGACATGCAATGACTGACCGATCGAAAACAGCAAAAATCATAAAAAGGTGATACCACTCACCATCAAATCGCCTAACTGTCGATGTGCTGTTGAATAATATCACCTTTTTAGGGTTTTGTATAAACTGATGTTTTGTACATTTATATTTGCTGTTTTATTACAATAACAAAGTCACTAGCACGTAAAAATACGATTGATGAAGCTTTAGATTAAAATCTTTATTCAAGCAGCGCTAAATCTTTTAGCTCGATCCTGCAAGAAATCATTCCGGCTGCTGACACGTGATGTCTATAAGTCCCACAGAATCTGTCTGTATTATCGCTTCGCAAACAATGCATAATCCTGGTCATCGCTTTGTGAATAATTTTTTCAGTTTTTTTTTGTACACGAAGCAGTTACACGAAGTATTCACGAAGCCGTGAATGAAAGCGTTTCATTGTGTCGCGAAACGTATCAACGTAGCAGTCAATAGCTTAATACCAAACATGTCCAACAACTCTGTTATTCACGGCGGTGCATCTGAAACGTGTGAAACGATTAAATAAGACTCTAGTTTGTTGACCAAGTACGTATATATTGCTGCTGTGCTGTGCCTGCATGACAGCTGTTATTAGCAGGAAATTAAAATCCAAGTCTGACAGAGTGACTAACTTCACCTGTTTTGTGCCTGGATACATCACGTACGTATGACTATGTATCCAGCGCCTTTGAAGTCAATCGAAATACTGGCGCTATACAAATTAGTTTATTATTATTATTATATTTTATTATTATTATCTCTGTAGTCTGTGTCTATTGAATTGTAGGCCTATTATTATTATCATGCGCTTCGGCAGCTGCATATCAACGGCAGCTCGCCGCTCGCTTTGTTGGATTTGACAAAATTTTAGTTACATTTTGAAAACTGGACAACTGCGAAAAAATAATTTGATTTGTCGATCTGTTAGTTTTAACGGCAAAATATTTTTACATTAAAACTACAATTACTACGTATGACGGCCGAGGGTGGTCAGACTGCGAAGCCACACGGCCTGGAGCTGTGCAACCCCAACTCTAATCTTTGACCTTATAAACTATAAACTGGCATGCATAACGATTAGGGAAGGCATATTATGCCTATGCAAAACTTATATTGCATACCTATTAGGACAGACGCTTAGTAGTTTAATTTGGCGAAGTTGCGGTTAATTTATGCGTCAGTCTTTTTCTACACGTTGACATAAATTTGTTTTCAGTTTTACGTTTAGCTACGTCAAATTTCCAATAATGTCAATGCCCCACAGCACTCGGAATTATCACAAAGCAGGGGTGCATGCAGACTGCCGCAAAAAGGGAGGAATGTCAAAAGTAGACTGGGCTAAGTGTATCACAGGCTGAACGGTAGTTCAAGCCCTGTGTTAACGGCGACTTCTCTTTCTTATAGGGAATCCAAAAATTCGACCCCCCACAGAATCAAAACCCCTGACCCGATTGAGATAAAATTTGGCACGGTTGATTAC
>Ga0209367_1008481_pt1 | contig 14045 bp, 7 predicted proteins | sample WorMetLIZISLAND2_FD_187412 | JGI IMG/M metagenome (GOLD analysis project Ga0209367, IMG submission 187412) | Marine gutless worms symbiont microbial communities from Max Planck institute for Marine Microbiology, Germany - Olavius geniculatus... ... | reverse complement strand
ACTTTGAGGTTCCCCCGTTTTCCGGTCCCGTGTTTTCCACCCCTGTGAGTTGGTGCCGGGTTTTCCAGTTCCGCGTTTTCCAGTCTCGCGTTTTCAGCGCCCCCAGCTGAAAGTAGAAATGTTTGTAGAAAAGAAACGGTTCGAACTTCGAGCGTGAGCGGTGAAATGAAAAGAGATTATAGACCCTTCACTCAACGTCAGCGATAGGCTTTGTCAGTTGTTTGTCTTGACAATTTTTTGGCTAAATTCACGGACTCGTGCATAGACTAAAAAAGCTCGAATGATCGCATAATTAAGTTCATAGTAAATCGGTTAGACCTAATAGTTGCCAGATTGCATTCGATTGCAATGGCCACAGAGTTGGCACTGTTGATTCAGAGATGGGCGAATCCCAGAAGACAGCTGAGCGGGACTTCGTCGTATCGGTTCTGGTGCTTTTCTTGATTTCCGCCTTGAAATAAATTGGTAACCAACGATATAAGAACACGCTAGGCCCTTCGAAAAAGAAGAGCCGCTATAATATGCAGTAGATTATGCAACGTTAGTCGACAGGCCTTTCCAGCTATTAGCATAAAGTGAAAAGATGTGGCAGTGTTTTTTGCAATATTATCTATAATTTTATTTGTACTCGACTGACCAAGTAAAGTTGTTGCCAGACGACTCACTAATGCTCAATCCCTTAACGGTATATTTTAGTATGTTTTTGGTCTTTAATCCACTTGCTGTTATGACAAAGTCAAGTCAAAGCACAACGGTGATCATAAACCAGAACCATGGTTAAAAGATATGACCAGAACACCAATTTATTTGTATGCGTTTTATTTAATTTTAAATTTATGAACTTTGCTACTCAGCTCGATTCTGTACAAAAAATGTTTTGAGAGGCTAAAATTGCAAATGCATTTAGGCCGTTTTAAGCTGGTTCAAGCCGATTTCGGCTAGCCAGCCGTAATGAGCTATATAAGCCAGCCGTAAAAGTTTTAAGCCACGGCTTCGGGGTCTGATGTCGTGTACCGAGTCGTCTCTCTCGGCCGTACGTCGTACTCTGAACGTGCTCGTATACTTCGCGGTTCAGCTGCCGTCTCTGGGCGTTTGATCGTATACGACGGCGGCGACTATTCGGCGTCTAAGTTTCGCGAAGCAAAACAACCGCAGCGGTTCTTGGATGATGACGGCTGCTGCGTCAGGTGCGACCGTGGCGACTGGCGAGGGAAGGAACGACTGATAAACATCGCCTGACTGATTGTTTATAGTGGACATCGCCACACGTGACGCAGCTCAGCGGGTGGTCCGTCTGGATCGGTGGCTGGAATCCCGCTGGATCGTAGATGTGGTCCAGCTGTGCTGCTGACAGTGATTTCTGCTGTCACAACCGACCTTCTCTCACGTCAACCGCCTCCGTCTTAAGGTGCGTTCTCACTGCGTGCGTTAACGCGCGTGGACAACCTCAATTGACTGTTCAATCAAGCCCTAATCCAAGCGCTACCTCACCCTAGAAGAGCGAATACATTTGAGATCGTCCACGCGCGTTAACGCGTGCAGTGAGAACGCACCTTTTGACTGCACGTCATGACGCTAGTAATTAGCCGTAGCCGGGCAAAAACTATAAACTGATACTGTATCGCAATTCGCGTACTTCAATATCTGCTGCCTCAGTTTACTTGTGGTCTCATTAGTTCTTTGTTTACTAGGAGATCGTTCCTTTTTCTGTCTTCTGTGCCGCCCCTCAGTTTGTACCCTGGTTTATTTAGTAGGGCGTATGTGCCCAGACAGTGAGACGCTCGTCGCTTTGGGGCGCTACACTACATCGCCATGCCGTGAATGGGAGTTGCGTCCCATGCCAGACGAGCAAGAAGTTCGCTTCTATTTTAACCATCTGCGCCGACATCGTTTCGAAACTGAGCACACCGCTGACTGTGCGCACTCGACCCAAGTGCTAGATAAAGCCTTTAACTTACTGAAGTTTGCACTCAACTCTAAAGACTGAAGAAGAAGAAGAAGAAAAAAAGAAGAAAGTTACTTGCTGCAGAATCTCCGTAGTGAGTTGGCTAAATGTTTTTGTATATTGTACTTACTCTTGGTACAGGAACTGAAACAGAACATTATATGAAGATTTCCGTCTTCTTGCTGACGGTAAATTCGAGCACACCTGTCGTGTGCAGACAGGTTACAATGACAGCTTTGTGCAGTCAGGTATAACGGGCCACCTGCCCAGACCAGGTGAAGTCACTCATCGGTGAAGAGAACAGATGATGAAAGACACCACAATGACGTAAACTAAGTCACGTACACTGCAGCTGCAACCGGGAGCTGACTAATTTAGCAGCTGCGAGATCCCGGCCGTCGCCGGCAGTTACCTACCGTGAAATCGCCGTTAGTTCGGCCACTATGATTGCTTTGTGTCCAGTCCGTTACATCCTCGCACTGGCTGAGTGCAGCGATCCAACCAGGAACAAACAGCGTCGTTACGTAACGCCGATGAGGTCCCTGTTGTCACACACGTGCGCTGGAAGATCTGTGCCAGAACATCAAACGGATTCGGTCGACCACAAATCCCTCGCGTAGGCCTTGTAGCGGACCTCATGAGCTCCTGCGCCGCCGGCTACAAATAACTGAGTGAGACCACCCTGACAGCGATGTCCACAAACGACCTACTGCAGTGCCATTGTGTGGGGCGCTGAATACACTGCCATTGAACCGGTCGGTCCTAAGTGATTTTCTGTCACCACATTGACGGTCGACTGTCAACGTCGATCCTCTTTTGTATTATTGTTGTTGCAATATTTAGTTCAGACGGTGTCTGCTGGTAACAATAATTATTAAACCCCTATAGCAACGGGTATTAATAAGATTTGCGCACGATGAAGCAAGCATGAAACAAACTTACAGCACACGTTGTGCACGTGTATACTGAATACGTTTGCTTAATTCATATTTGCTTCATCGTGTAAACGACGTATTAGTGCCATACAACAGCAGAGTTAGAAAGAAAATTATTGCAGATTTCGCCCTCGGTTTTCCTACCGGGCTTTGTCCCTAAACCCTAAATCCCAGTGGGGGCCAACTTATTTCACGTCAACCTTGACTTGAAATTCCGTATACGCTCCTGCCTTTAGCTGGTGGGTATAGGGGCTTACTAGATTACGTTTTAGTGCTGTCGCATAGCGTAGGCCTAAAAACAATGCACCAGAGAGCGTAAAGAACGCCATTTGGTAGGGCCTACGCACATTTTTAAAAAATTTCTAAGGAGGAGCATAGCTCCTCTCCAGACACCCCTTTCCACACCCTACCCTCTCGCCTTGACACTCTCGCGCCTTCGGCGCTCGATCTAGCCTTCCCTACTTTCTTCCTAGCCTCCCCAGCTATTTCTGTCTGATGCCGGGGCTGGTCTGACGTCGATGAAGCGGCAGCGCACAGATATTTTGCTCCGATGCAATAAACGCAGCAAGTCACTCACGCATGCTTGTAGTGTGTTGTCTTGTCTACTGGCGCCATCTGTTGAATCAGAGAGAAATGTTCAGCGACCGTTTGAGTTCAGCATACAAGGTCAACAAAATGAAGAAAGTTATTTGCTTTTATAACATCTGTGAGTAATTCCGGTAACGGTATGTGACAAAAGGCCTCGAACTTCTCAAGGCTTCGTCGTGTCCTTCAGTACAAGCTAAACAGAAAGCCCAGCTGTCGCTAAGAAAACGACGTACAGTTCCTGTTGCAGTAGAGCCCTACTGACCTTCAAGGTCATCCAAGGTCGATGATTTCCATCTTATTTCAAATGGCATATGCCACTTTCTATTAGTGATTAATAGTAATTCTGGCCTTGTCTCTCACCGTTTTCAAGATACGGCCACATATAGCTTGTAATCTTCCATTAAAAATTGCGGCCAAACCGCTGCAGATGAATACATGGTTACTACTGACAGTCTATAGAAAGTTGTCAGTGCTTTATCCAATGATACCATCGCCGATTTTTTTACGACTAACCGTTTAGCCACAATATCGCACGATAAGCATACCATTGTGAGTTATGACTCCAAGGTCAATGACTTTCAAAGTCAATAATATGAAAGCCAATATGCGATTTCCTATTAGTGATCAATAGTAATTTAATTCTTATCGCGCACCGTTTAGCCCCAATACATCTGTTACAAACGGACATCGTGCCATAAACGATCTACAGCACAGCTGCAGCGCGTCAAAAACTACTAGGCCTATCTCAAGACCAATACCTATTCTCTACTCTCGACGAGCGTTGGTGGCTGGTCAAGCCTCATGCAGTCTGTCTTATTCAATTTCCTAGTAGACCTGTGCTATAGTAATCAATAGCCAACCTTGGCTTTAAGTCTTATCGTTTCTGAGATGAGGCGACTTTTTGGTTGAAAATCGCCAATTTTTTTCCCATTTCCGTTTTGCCCGCAATTTGAAAGTGATCTCCTTGTCCTTGCACTAAATGGCTGAAGTTATCCTTACGAAGAGCTGATACACTGGGCTACTTTATTCTCCAATAACATTTGCCCAACCTATATGATCAGCGTACATCACCGTTACATCGGAAAGACGGGCGGACGGACTGACGGAAGGACATCTTACTATGGCATCACCCATCACCCATCGCCACGATGGCGCGATATCCCACCGGGAGTTTGCCAACTATGTTCCAGAACCAGATCACTCATCAGCCGTGGTGCGGGTAAAAAAACTTACCAAGTGCAGGGGACACGCTGGCGACGCTTTGGCTGCTACGTCGGTTGTAGAGACTAGAGCAAACTAATGGAAATTCAGCGCTGCAGAAAGTTCAGACAGTGACGGCGATATCTGGGACGGTAGCAGGTGATCTGGCAAGATCGCGGTTGTTGGTTACGTAAATTTACGCAGCACGAGTAGGCCTATCCTCATTCCTCAATCAGTGTCAAAATTTGTCGACTCTAGTGTCTAGTTTTAGTTTTAACTGACTGTAAAACTAATGCTAACCCTATACACTAACCCTAACTCTAACCTAATATCGAGTACCACAACGCGGTTTTTTGACTAGAAAAGTCGAGTAGGCCTACCAGTACTCGACGTTCTATGCACCGTCGACTTACGCGGGTACTCGAAACTCGAAAATCAACTCGACGATATTTTCTCCTCATCCTCAACACAGGGCCGAATGATGGGTTTTGGTTCTGGGTCACGTCCGGTGCTGTCAAGGCCCCGGAGTTCGATCAGTCGCATGCATGCTTGACAAGCTCCACCAGCAATTGTAGCGACAACGGCAAATTGCAAATAGATCTACTGCGATTGTAACGGTAATTGAATTCGTGCAAGTAGCGAGGGTGAATGTTGCTGGGTGTTTAAAGATTTTCAGTTCCGCAAACCACACTTTCCTTCTTCATCGTCTTCGGAAGTTTTCACGAGCCACTTCCGACGTGTCCACGCTTAGTTCATTCCGCGTTTATTTCTGTTATTTTCCTTTTTCATCTAGCTTGCGGTTTGCACACCGCCTTACTCATTCACAGTCAGTAAGCGAGCACCGTAATTTATATAGTGCGTTATGTGATTGTCATACACTCAAAAACAGGAAAACTAGCCTTCGTAGAGTGATTCATGTGGCCCGCTTTAATTGTTTTTCTCTTCGTTTTCTGTCAAGGCAGCCACCTGCGACGTTGATCTATTCAACATTGCGCGAAGAGCAGTGACGGGACTGACGGAGGTTGGGGCTGGGAGGGGTTCGGGAGGGGCTTGTCTCTCCTTAGTTCACCGAGGGTCTGGGGAGCGTTGAAAGCTCCCCCTTGGGTCTGGGAGAGAACCCCAGCCGCCAACGACTGTCGTACACTCTTGAGCTTAAAACGACTTTCCAGGCATTAAAATGTATTTTTGTTCACACCTAAGCAGTAAGTTCAAATTATCATTTTTTACTCCAGGTGAACAGTCGTTGGAGTTTCTCCGCCCAAAACTTTGTGTGAGAGATATCCAACTGTCGCTGACGGAGTGGAGTCCCATGGCAGCCTCGTTGACAAATTATGCATGCGATAATTACTGTGCGCGCGTGGCGTGGAGAATATCACCATAAAGCTGTCCTGTTCGCTCACTGTATTCGTAAAAATGCCGTTCGCCGCTGGAGGAATCATATTATTAGGAATGCACAGTGCTCAGGAATATAGTATGCACACTCGGGGGTACAATCGGGCATACGAACAATAATTATTTAGGCCCTATGCCTGCCTGGCTGCTGCATTATTACAAATAGCGGCATTATGTGCTGTGTGCTGTTGTCCAGCAGCAAGATTTGACAAATCACTATAGCCAAACTGCCGCAGATAGAAACATGGTTACTATTGACAGCCTATAGAAACTTGTCATCGTCCTATCCAACACCGTTTTGCCAGAATACATGTGTTACACACAGACGACAGACAATCGACAGACAGACAGACAGACGACATATAGTTCGACCAAGCGGTCGTTCAAAATCGTCGTGACATCACTGAAATGTTTGCAGCTAACCGACATTTTTCGATGTTGCGTATTTCCATTTTGTAATAAAAATATGTAGTCTCGTAAGCGGAAGATAATGGAAAATAATATTAGCCAACCGTGAAAAGATGCTGCGCCGGTGGGAGCCTAAACGAACAAAAGCTTATCGTGAGATTGGACCTATCAGGGCTGATATCGGTTGTCGTCGTCAACACAGTTAATCTGCCACGTGCGAATTAGATGAGACACGCCGTAGGCGTTAACCTGCAGTTGTCAGTGCTCAATTATCGATCTTCCATCAGTCCGATTCACCTCAAATAACGACAAGCTGCTGCCGCATAATGAACTCGACACGAGACTATTCTGTAATCTCAATACGACTACTTCCTGACAACCGCTGCAACTCGTTTTTATGCGCGACAGCAGAATGCTTCGCGCGTCTTAGCTATCGTCTAGGCGTCCGTCTGTCTGTCTGATACAGCCTGCAGCTCTATTAAAAACGGTGCAAGATAGGATCACGAAATTTTCTCTGTGGGCTGCCACAAGGACTCTAGCTTTCTGTGACAAAATTTCGCTTTACTGGTTAGGAGATTTCCCTCGAACGAGGGGTGCCAACGAGGGATACCCTCAATTGTCGTTATTTTACCGTTATTTGCTCATCTAGCGTAAAAACGGTTGCAGGTAGACACAGACTTGCGACTTATCATAGCAAGCACTGGTGACGAGCTTTCCGGGGTGCTAACATCGATGACCTTGGACGATCTTGAACCTTAAAATACGGGGTTTTGGTTAAAAAATGCGATTTTAGGCTGTGTTGTACATTTCAAGAGTGAATTGTGTCAAATGGCTAAATATAAACCGAAACAAACTGCATACCAAGCTTTTACCATCGAACGTAGATTTTAGCAGTTTAAATTTCGGCCCTCTACGATTAATGAGTTCTCCCTACAGGGGCGTCAAGTATAGGTACCTCTTCAAAATTTGTCATGTTTGCTATCAACTTATTTACCGCGAAAACGATTGCAGATAAATATAGACTTGCTGCTTACTATAACAAGCACTGTTGACAGGTTTTTGAAGAATACCAATGTTGATGACATTGAACGACCTTGAAATCTAAAAAGCGGGATTTTAGTAAATTTTCGCAGTTTTGGGGTCGACAAATACTTCACCGGTAAATTGCACCGAAATTACTAAAGATAAAGCAGGACAACCCGCATATAATTTTTTTTCAGCACAAAACGTAGATTTTGACCATCTAAGTTTTTGCTTTTTAAGTTGAAGCATTCATCCATATGAAAGCCTCAAATGTAGGTACTTTTTCACAACGTATTATTATTTTGATATAGACATAAATGGTCAAAATGTTAGCACCCCGGTCAACATGAATGTTGTAGACTGATGCCCCACGTCACGTGAGTTTTGCTCAAATTACTTCTTATCATTCAACAAATCGTACTGCATGGCTCTGCAGACTTCTTAATATTTTTTACGATTCTGATCTTATCATCAATTGTTTTTAGAGTCGCACAATGAATCCCTCTATAAAATGTTCGTCGAAATGCGTTTACAATTTTCAAGTAATCTTTCACACAGAGTCAGGGGGGTAAAAACGTTAGGCTACTTTTTCAGTGTAGGTTATTGAATTACTATGAAGGTTCAACTCGAGTTTCTAAATGCTGAATTGGCACAGCCCTAAATACGCCGACGACTGGTGCAACGCACGAGCATCAGTTGGGAGTGCGGAGGTGGAAGCCTGTGCCAGAGGCCCGATGTCACTCGCTAGTTAGACTGCCTGTCAACGTCGTCGCTAACAAGCTGCAGTTATAGTCGTACGTGTTGCTGTATTTAAAGTCAACGTTCTCTGCCACATAATGACGACCGACCGGAGGGCGTAATATCAGAAAAGACGGAGATAGCCTACAAATTCTGCAGTATAGTTAGTTTTCTCGTAGTTGTTCGTAAACGCTCGCACTGTCTACTTAATTTCGTGATCAGTTTGCATGCGCATTCGGCTGAGGAAAAACGACCCTGATATATTCTGATCGAATATAACACAACCGAGTTACACTTCAGGTTAGTTAATACTGAAATGTGACGATATGAAATAAGGTAAAATTAGTTGACTTTGCGCCGAGTGTAATTTGTTTAAAGATGTGTAAACTTTTTGACTATTCTGTGCACGCCTATACCTAGTCGACAGTCGAGCTGAATAGCTGTGATACGACATCAAACAAATAATTTGAGCAAAGCTCACGTGACGCGCGACAGCATCGGTGCTACCACCTAGAGAATAAATCTACAACGGGCAATAAAAACTAATGCGTTTTGACAAAATACCAAAATTTGAAGCCTACGTACGCAGGACTCCTTGAACGAGGTCGAAACTCAGACGGTCAAAATCTACTTTCTATGCTAAAGATTGCCTATGATAAAAATTGTCGCAAAGCTGAATTGATGGTAAGTTATTGCCATTGCACACTAATGACAGAAAATCGCCGGCGTAACTTGAGACGTTATTCGCAAGCACGATTTTAGACATTAAAAAGACATCGCGCGGTGTTGGCTACGACAGTAGGTATGGCGCTTTTGTGCGCTCGATACAATGCTGCGAGTCTTTGCATCGTATGCTTCTATAGGCGACTGCTGCTGCTGCTGCTGCTGAATGCTGATACTGTTAATGCTGTATACAGTATAAATGCGGCTTGGCGCGTGCAGGTTGTGAAGTATTAATGTCGCAGAGTGGCCGGCAGCATGGAGGACGAAAGTGTGGCGCTGACAGTTTCATCGGTCGCCAGTTACTACATGATTGACCCGCGCCCAGTTGTCAAACCACCCACCACGGATGACGCAGTCACCCGTCAGGCTCGCCACCACTGCGACGTACGTATTCTGCCGCCGTGTCTGTCGCATCATCTTTACTCACACAGTCGCCGTAACTTGTTGCCACGTTTCTGTGTAAGTGCTGTACTTTTCACAGTTATTTCCCCCGTGTGCAGATTTGTCGTGCTTTTGCGAAACTGCTCGTACCTGCAGATTTTTGGAACCTTTCTTGTTTCTCAAAAGTTGGCGCGTAGGCTATAGGGAGTGGTTATTTTATAAATTTGAATAAAATAAACCTTTGATTAGACATAGGCCCAACTAAAACTATGACATGATGCCGCCCTGCGCCTTTGTGACCCTGTAAGCCTCTATGCCTATTAACATGATTTGTGTAGTAGAGTGCGTAATAGCCATATAAGGTTATCCAAGATTGTTGATTTTGGGACCAGTGGAAAGCGCGTATACGACTTCCTGTTTATTGATGATCATACACAGTCCTCTCTCGCACCGTTTTTGAGATAATTCATTGATGCAGTCAACCGAACAACAGTGTAGGCCTACAGGGTGGGCCAAAAAAGTAAGCTATTGCACTTTGTCCATATCTTCGCTACTAGATATTGTACGTTTTCGAATATTTATATTTTACAATGTAGTGTAGCGACATATCAAGTGTGATGTGCATGCCACTGAGTAACAAATTTTTTACAGAGCCTACTAATGAAAAATTGTGAAAAATGGTTAATATTTAGCGAAGATATGGAAAAAGTACAATAGTTTACTTTTTAGCCCACCCCGTAGACTACACGATCGACCGTTGCCCAGTGTGGAATATGTGTTTTAAATCACTGTGACACTGTCTGGAGAGTAGGCCGGTAAGTTCGTACTTTCGCTGCCAAACGGCAGAATTGTGTAGAGCGGGCTCCTATAATCCTTCATGGATATACCGCTTACGTTTGTAAATGTGAGCTGCAGGCTATTTTGCGGCGGAAGACGGCCGGTGAGCCGAAAATTTTACGAGCCGAGCCATAAAAGTGCATGCCATAACACATGCAGCATGCAACTTGCAAGTATTGCAGCTGCCAGAAAGCTATATCACATCTGTCAGACAACTCACAACAAACGCTGCAAGACTTGCACGAATCCTCTTGCAAATTTTATCCATGAACTTGCAACTCACTGCGAAACGCCCGACCGACCCAAGATTGCTGACAATTCTGGGTGGTCAGTCTATACTCTCTCAGTCATCGCGGACTGATCTTGTTTACTGTAGGCCCAGTTTCTGGCTCTATGTGTTTTTGCTACGTTATCGCCCACGGAAAGATCACTAACAGAAAATGGCATACGCTTTTTTAGATGACATAAAAATCATCGACCTTGGATGACCTTCAAGGTCAGTGACAACCAGTACGGTCGTCCCCGCCCTAGCGACAGCTAAGCTTTTTGTTTTGTCTGTGGGACTCAAATCGGGCCTAAAAAGAGCCGAAAGATGGCGATACAATGGCCCCGAAGCAGCTCAGTATCCGCCACTGGTTCGGTTCAGTGACTCAGTATGCTCAGTTGTACTGTTGGTCGTGTGCTAACGATAATGTGGGTTGAGCTGCGGAGTATATGACTGTTCACGGCACAACATCCGGTCGATTAACTAGACCATAGACCTACGTACGATGACTATAGCGTACGTAACCACGTAATGATAGCAATGTTGCTTCTACTGCATCTGCTGCCGCTGCTGCTGATGCTGTTAGAGATGTGGAAATTAGTAATCATATAGGCCTAACAAGAAGATGTATTGCCCCAATGGGCAGCCTCGTCTGGGACCGAGTCATTTACTAATTACCCCACAGTCAGGGAATAGAAGAGATCGTCAGAATGCGATAAAGGGGAAATAGTTCGCGTGATTACCAACTTCTGGAATTTATTTTTTTTCTTTGTTTTGTCGAATTTCGTTTTTTTTGTAATTTTACGGTTTATTAAGTTTTTTTTAAATTTGGTAAACTATTTAATTGTTTCTGTCCTAAAAGTGTGCTTATTGTAAACGATATTGCACTGAAATGGCGTACGCAATGCGATAGGGAGCATACACAATATTTCGTCAAATAATAACTTTTACAGATCCAGAGCTTTTTATAGCTTGTCCTATTGATCAGAAATAAAAAAAACTCATTCGTTAATGCAACATTTTTTTCCACTGCTAAATATCAAGCGAACTTATCAAACACAAGCTTTTGTCTCACCGACTCTCAGCCCTTATATTTGTACAGCTTTTTGGTCTCTCAATTATTTGTCTTCAGCATGAAAGACACGTATTCGACAGCTACTACTACACCTACAGCTACTACTAACCTTGGTGGCGTGCCGTAGTTGGTAACGCGTTTCGGCTGAAACGAAGTTACTCTGCGCCGGGTCCGGTTAGTACTGCGATGGGTGACTGCCTGCCGGCAGGTAAACCATCTCGATGCGAAGCCTGCCAGTTAGGTCGACTCAGCCTTCTACCCTCCGTTGGACGGTAAAATGAGTAGTAACTCATTTACATGGGTTACGGAAGGTGGGGAGCTTGGTACAGCTGACTGGGGTTGCCTAACCGGCCGCTGCGCCAGCCTGTGTCTGCAGGCTGCACACGGTGGCCGTGCGGCAGGCGGCTCTGGTTAGTGACGAAAGCGCATTAGAGGCGTGTTTCGCGACGATGAGCTATACAAATTGACGATCTTTACCTTTACCTTTACCTTTACAAAAACAGCTAAATAAGGTGTGGAGACATCAGGACGTCTTGCCGGTTCTGATGTCTGCTTGTGCATAACATGTGGAAATGGTGATGAGTCATCGTGTACACACACATACGGACAGAACGACCAAACTCTTAATCTTCTCCAATGTTCACTACGTTCACCTTGGCGGAGATAATACATACAGCACCGCAATGACCGCTGTATGGCTGACAGAGATGCGGCGTGGTTCCTACAGTGCAAGTCTAGTAGAACGTTACTATGACTCGTTGGATTAGTTGCTACATTGTAGGTCTACGACAAATATTTGTTCTGCTGAGTACATTTAATATATCGTATTGTTTATACTGTTTTCCGCCAAAAAGTAGCATAAAGCTATCATCGCGTAATGTAAGCTGATGTTGATGCACACAGTACTCTTTGAATGCCGCCGTTTGTACTTTTTGCTTTTAAATGCAGCTCGAAATTAAATAAAATCCGTTTAGCTTTTGCACGAAACTGCTACGTTAATAGAGAAATGATTTATGTGAAATTAAGAAGACATAAAGCGCATAAAGCTTCCCCGAAAACTATTTTAAAGAACGAATCTGGTTGGAATTCAGATGATTTGCTTTCGTTTTGCGCTAAACGAATGTACGCATTTATCGGCTCACGACGCTGCAAGCTGTAAACAACCCTTATTCTAAGGCAGTGTGTCTGTATCCGACTCTGTCTGCGTGCGCGCGTCTTTCCGCAGCTGGGTTGTCGGCTATTGCAGCAGTCGCGAGTCACGTCACCTGCCGACCTGTTCGTTTATCGGTCGCTTGTCTTAAATTTGTCAAAAATAAATTAAATTCGGATGGATGCAAGATCCTGTTTGTTCTTGTGTGTGTATAGCTGTTTGCGTTCATTGTGTCGTTCGTGCTGATGGGTATGACGTGTGCGTTTGGCATTGCCGGCAATTATTTGTCGGTCGTGACTCTGCGTCGGGACCGCTCGTTGAGGACGTCGGTCACCAAGTTCCTACTGACGGTGCTCGCGGTCGCCGACCTGGCGTTCCTGCTCCCCGTGGTCGTTGTCATCATGCTGCCGACCTACTGCGCCTTCGAGAAACTGCGGCCCACGTGCGCCGTCAGCGTTCAGCAGATCATACCGTACGTAAGAGATATTTATTATCTCCGTTAAGGAGGTTATGTCATCCACTGCGTTTATTTATTTGTTGGTTTGTTAGCAGGATTACGCAGAAAGTTACTGCCGGATCTGGCTGGAATTGTCGGGGGAGGTTAAACTCCGCCCAACTTAAAGGTGATTGAATTTTTGTATTGATCCGGATTAGCATCTAGATCCACGATATTATTGAAGAATTCGTTACCACGGCCAAATAGTGAAAACCTTCGACTAACTAAATGTGGTGCTAACACCTGGCGAGCCCAACGGAAAAAATTTGCATAGCGTTGGCAGAGGTTTGCGGCCTCCGAGTGTCTTTCTAGTTATTTAAATGCAACTGTCAGCGGCTGAAACACAATAGAACACAATGGGCAAGCAGGGCAAGCTCATCGGTCATTGGTTGACACGTACGTGTGCTTAGTCACGTTGTCACCGACGCCGTTAGACGGTGCCTACCGTAATGCACTACTGCTTGCCCATTGTTTAGTTCGTCAAGAACTAAACCATGTCAGTTCAGTTCAGTCACGTCGCTCTGTACGCGCCTTAATGTATTATTATCCGATTTTTTTCGCCTGCCAGTTGCGTTTCAGCAGCTGTCACTGTTACCAGTGGCACATAATTTCCATAATAGTATAAACGGCTCTTGCGGTTGCGTGCCAGCTCATCAAAAATGCATCCATAAAATATAACCGTACAGCCTTTTTGCTTCGTACAACGGAAGCGACGTCCGTACCGATCGGACAAATCGTAGGCTTGTGATTCTTGCTGTGACGTTTTACCGTCTGATACATATAGTCCAGGAGCATTAGGGTTGACTAAGGAAAAAATTACTATCAAGCTGATTTTTTCAAAATAGTTAGCCTGTAGCACCGTGAATAACATATCAAAACTCCCCAAGAA
>Ga0209367_1008480_pt1 | contig 14048 bp, 6 predicted proteins | sample WorMetLIZISLAND2_FD_187412 | JGI IMG/M metagenome (GOLD analysis project Ga0209367, IMG submission 187412) | Marine gutless worms symbiont microbial communities from Max Planck institute for Marine Microbiology, Germany - Olavius geniculatus... ... | reverse complement strand
TGCAAATCTTAAATCAATTTTTAGTCTTTAATTGAAACATGTCACAACAAAATTTTATGTTTCACAAAGTGACAGCAGTGGCATCATGATCAAGAGAGCAGGGGAAGGGAGGGCCAGTATCCCCTCCCGCCCTGAATTTTAGCTTGTCAGAACATTTTTTTCTAAAGCATTACCGGGCATGATGAGACGAATACATCAAGTTGACGCTCTAGTCTCTATGCTATAGCTGAGCATATTGTTTACATTAAAATTAGAAAATATAGTTTGGTACGCTCTTGACAAAATAGCAGAAACGATTTCACATTATCTTTTAATCATATTCACAGTTCACACTCTAATTTTATACCGCATAAAAATTAAAATAGGTCTACGAAAAATTACTAAGATAGATTACAAAAACTTTTGATTTACGTCCACATGAACACAGGCGTATGAAATCATCATTTAGACTTAAAGTGAAATTAAAACGGGTGTGTCATTATAGCAGCTAATAGGCCTATAAGTGAAACAGTAAATTTAATACTGCTAGTGTGCTACCATGGTCTGCTACGCCCATAGACGAATGCACAATATAATAGCCACCAAAAGGTGACTCAGAATCTGAATAAGCAACGTGCGTCTTTTCTGCAGTTTAAGGTGTGGAAGCACATTAACAGGCGAACTACACTTACACTCGTACAAATCATTTTACTGACATTACTTTTGACTCTTGACAGTTACACACATCAGCACATCGACATAGAGGCTTGATAAAAATTGGTCAAAATTTTTGCCAGCAAGCCAGATTCAAGCTGCCTCAGAGCGAGAAAATAAAATGTGAAGACTTACGTGTGTAGGCCTACAGTACACACCAGGTCGGCCTTACACACTACACAGATCCAGTATTGTAGTTGTAAGTTGGTTGTAGTTGGCTACATTATCACAGCTGCTACCACGCGTAGCCGACTTGTAGCACTAGCAAATGAGGAAACTTGTTTTTCACGCCATCTAGTGGTTACTTCTTCAAATCGTATATAAGTAGGTATAGTTGAATAGAAAACGATATCAGGAAATAAAGTAAACTTCGCCATGGTGCTAAAAACAATAAGCTTAGGGTCTACTGTCGTCGCTACGGCAAACAGTACTTATTGCACATAATCCACAGCGATATACAAGCTATAATCTGAAAATGTTGACTAGGTTAAGGCCACAAAATGACTGTTACATGCTACAGACTCGAACTGCACAAGCTTCGACAATTTCTTGGCACCAATGTCCTTTGCCCTTTTTGGTGCGCTAACATTTTTATAAGCGACAAATGCCAAAAGCAAATCTAACATTTTTTGCCGAAATCTGAGAAATAGGCCTACTTGGGTCATAGGCTGTTATAGGTGCGCGGTTGCCGTGGCAGATATGTATTTTCGTATTTTATAGACCGCATAATCGGCGGAGGCTTTCTGACAGCTATCACCGTCGAAGCAAATCAGACAACGGAAACGCACGTACACGTACGCTACAGTTGGAGAGCAAAGCGTTCTGCACTTTTGCATTGACGTCGCCGTTAACAAATACAGACGGAACGGAGGACTTCCATGTGCCTTCGTATGTCGTCTCCCTCCCAGTCCCAGATGTTGAATCCCGGACGGAACTTCTCCCGCACGAAGGACGTTGGAACTCGGTTATGCAAATCAGGCGGAGGGCGAACCACACAGTGTCAGACGAGTGACGATATTCTGTAAGGCGAATTGGGAGAGACGAGCGCCAGCGTCGAAACAACAACTAAAGCGATCACTATGGCACGGTGATGTGCCGCTACGACGGCGAACCCAGTGCCGCGGCAGTGCTGGTCACTGGACCGGGGCCGTCCAGATAGCGTCGGTCGTCGTCGCCGGCGGTGGAGGTAGCAGTCGGGTCGGTATCGGTAGCGCTGGTAGTGTGGGTCGGCGAACGCTCGTTTCATGAGCCCTGCGACAAGACGTCCTGCCGTCAGACCGCACTGGTGCCGGAACACTCGCTCGTAGCATCCCGTCAAACGAACCAGCTTCCTGCATCCAATGGCACGAATACAGACAAACAGTACTAGACAACTATGTCGGTCGGCCCACTGCTGACGCAAAGTGCTGCTGACGTATTGTGCAGCCATCGGCCTAGCCGCTGGAGCTGAAAATAATCACACGATTTTACCACTGCCATGGGAAAGATTCACGCTAATTTGGTATTTCGTTTTCGAGTTAGGCGTCCGTATGGGACAGACGTACTGACGGACGGACGGACAGACGGGCGAAACGCCTAGTGCGGCCTGTAAGGACAAAATGGGTGAGTTTGTAGTTTTCTACCGGCATATCGGCGTAAAAGATGCTATTTTGTGCCACAAAACTGTAAATAGCAAATAATCACATACATAGTGGGTAGAATCAAGGATATTTGAAAACGAAAGTTATGAATATACAGAGAGTTAATAGTAAGTGAACAAAACGTAAATTTATCAGCTAACATGCTGCATACACTAGTACTATACAGCGTATAAGCTAAGATGACATGCAGTTAAATCAGAAAGGATCAATTCGATTGTTACAAGTCTCTGTTTATTCAAGCTGTCTTATTCTCCACGCTGTACACACGTTAGATTTCCCATTCACTGCAAGATTGTCAAAAAGTATGACAATTTACACCGTGGAAAGAAAGGGCGAGGCGTCAGGGATCATAAAGTATATGGATAACTTTTCAGATGATTTTAAACAGCATGACAAACTGGCCAAAAACCATAGGTTTGTTACTGGATAATTTTTTTGAACTGCATGTAATTAATTTTAAATAATTCACTGAAATTAATTGACTAATGCTGACGACAGTCTTTTGCTATTAGGCCTACCGTATCGCTTTTTCGTACCGGCTGAGGCTGACGGTGTCGTTGGCGGTGACGTCACAATAGAACCGGTGCGCGGTCACGTGACCTAGCACAGGTCTGACGCGCTGCTGCCAGTACCGATTACAGTGACGTAATGACGGCTTGACGACGTCACCTCCAGCGGCCGACTGCAGCACCGTGTGATAGCAGTTCACCTGGCGAATGTAATCTGTACCACATACACACACACGCTCAGCTCAATTCAGCCTCCTGCCATCGACGGGACGAGCTACGGAGTGCAGGCAATTGTAGCTGATTGGAGCGGTGGACGGTGGTATGTTTGCTAGCTGCAAACCGCGGATTCAACTGTTTGTTGATGCGGGCAATGGATGATGGCCCACTGTGTGCTGAGTTATCATCAGCTCATGCCAAACGCCAATCAGCTACATTTCTTGTGGTGACAATGGCCAGGAAAAACGCATTTTACTACCTATCCATCAATATAATTATCCTCTACTGTTTTGTAGACTTCAAAAGAAGCAACCGTTTCGTGCTGGGTCAAACTCTCAACCTCCTGATAAATTATCAATATTATATTTTGTTGTACTTTCTCTATATTGTTTAGTATTTGCTATTATTCACGGTGAATAAAATTCAGTTTGTGAATACGGCTCAGAATTCCAAGTATGCACGTTTATTTTGTGGTTCAGGCACTATGACAGTGTGACGCCAAGTAGTTTATCTGCCTAGCGTCTGTAAAAGTGTAAGTCTGGCGCTAAAAGCAACTAACGTTGTCGGTTAGTTTTCGCGCAGATGAAGTCCATCTTGAGCCGGTAAAGCCGGAGCGCCGACAGATGAGCGTAGACCAACCGGACGCCGCGACGACAGGCCTTGTTGATCGGCCGAACGCACAGCTTGTACTCGCGGTACGTTCTGAATCATAGTGTTACCAACATTGAAATGAATGAATAAATAAACGATTCAACGCGGCTTGTCTGGCCGACACGCTCACAATCTCCGAGTCCGCATCGTGACCATTTCAGACAAAATTTCTGTATCTTAATAAATAAATAAAATAAAAAAAAATTAATGAACATTAACAGATCGCTCGCTACTGCTATCATACACACCTCGATCATACGCTGTGTTTTGTTTTACCAGTTAATTTTTTCAGTATTACCCCCAGACTAGGCGATTTCTGGAATCCTCACTTAACTCATCGCGATAGCTGAACGTGTTTCTGGCCCACAGTTAAACTAATTTCGCTCACTCAAATATTTCACGAAAATTCGCCCACAGCTTTCTGGGCAGACGGACAAGCGAACTAACAATATTCCGGATAGGCCTAATAACTTTAACAAATTCAAACGCAATTTTTTTCATTTTCGGTAGGCAACATTACAAAAAAAATAATGAGCAACTGCTAGTCCACGTCGTCTAATTAGTGCTGTCACTTTACTTTATAAAATACAACACTCTCTGCATTACTGCTTAACTGCACACCAAAATAAACCACAATACAGAAAAAATGGTCGCATCAAACCAAGAAAACTACACGACCTCCTTTGCGCTGAGGTCAATGCTGTCACTGTAGTAAAAAGATGCAAAGCTGTCTTAAAAAGTCGTCGTAAGCTGTCTTAAAGAATCTCACAGAACTTAGCAAACTGGTTTTCTGCAGGAATGACCGGTCACTCGATAGCATTGTCCAAATGGGCACCGGTTCAAAATTGGTCAGGTTCCGTATGTTCCGCTATAGCCAGGCGCCATCATATCGAAGGTCTGTCATAGCCAAGTATACAACTTATTCGTGTTCTTAATCTTTTTTCCCTATAATTCTCGCGTTGTTCGGACAGTAAACTGTGCCCACCTGCATGCATCGGTGATGCTGGCGCGGTCGGTCGTCATGGCAACGAGGTCGTTGTCAGTGCGAAACTCGAGGCTGTTCTGACTGTAGATGTGTTTAATCGCACACAGCTCGAGATCGTCCACGAAATACGCCGGACAGTTCGCGTCGTAACGGAAACCTGCCGCAAAGTACACACAGTGAACACACACATCTAGAACGGCCGCCATTCCGAAAGGCCGCCTGTTTTAGACGATGAAACCGTACCGTAGGCCTATTTATTAAATGCTAAACTAAAGGCGCGTATGGAGCGACGTAACTGGACTGAACTAAGCTGACATGGTTCAGTTTTTGACGAACTGACCAATGGGTAAGCAGCAATGCATTACAGTAGACACCGTCTAACGGCGTCGGCAGCCTACGTGACCAAGGGCCGTACGCGTCAGTCAATGACCAATAAGCTCGCCCTGTTTGCTCATTGGTCAGTTCGTCAAGAACTAAATTAACAGTGTCAGTGTCAGTTTAATTCAGTAGTCGTTGTGTACACGCTTTTAACGGCACATCAGTACAAAATTGGTCATCCAGTGTCACAAATGGTTAAAAGCATTAGATTTATGTGTTTAAAAAATGTAAGATCAAGGTTATTAAGCTAATGTAAAAACAAAGTTACATAAAATAATAACAATTTGTAGGCTTATCTTTAATAAAAGCAATGCTGTTTCGAGATTCAATATTTTCGAAAAGTTCTTCGAGTATACCAGCTCCATTAAGATATCGCTGAAGTGCTGCACCAAAACAGATGCAGAGCGCCCTATTATATTAACATTGCAGGTTGATTCATGAATTGATGAATCGATAGAGTGATAGACACAACATCACCTCTGTATCGGTCTGTCAGCGGGCGGACGTGGCACGTGACCTGAGACGGTGACGTCATCAACGCAATCATGTGATACGCTAATTGACCGGCATCAGCGCCACACGATGACGTCACCAGTGCAACCTTACAGTTGGCCGCCTCCTGCACGAAGCTGCACGACAAATAATTCAAAACAAAGCACTAAAATAATAAGAATCACGCATACTCCAATTTTTTCTTAAACCGACTAGTGTGTGAATCGAAACCCTGGATAATAATCCAGAATTCACAAAAATCCGGATTGTTACCGACATCTAATCACTGTCTTTGAGTCATATTCATCCCGTGCACAAAGTGCACAAAAGTACTCAAAATCGGTTCATCATTTTTGCTGCTTAATCCAGTTGACAAACAATATCGACTTATCTAAAAGCCTAGGCTTAATTTTTTCGTCCCATCGCTTTGTGGCAGCAATCGATAAAGACGTTTTTTACTTATCAACATGTAACTGTATTAATTGGAAATAATTGTTATAAGAACTTTACAGAAAGACAGTAAACATTCGTAGTTTGAAAATTTAACACACTGTGGTTTGTGTTAATTTACATGTATGTTTCTGTAAAATAAAGCAATAATAAGAACACTGTTGTTTCATCCGCAGCCGTCCGACAGGCCGCATTACGAGTTTTGCCCATGCGTCCGTGACGGTTAATCTATCTCGTACAAATTTTAACCCAAAACAAAAAAAACGTGGATAAAAATAAATGTGAACATTCTTCGGGAGCATGAGTAACAGGGGTGCCAATTTTTAGCTCAAAGTCTAACGGACGGTCGCATAATATGCCGGCGCTGGACCGACATGTTTCTAGTCAAAAGCAAAACATGGTATGGGGTAATAGTAATTGCATGAAGACGTACTAGCAATAGGGATGTGTGCGTTGATTTGCGTTGAATGACAGTCGCTGTTGACAGCTGCGCCACAGAATACTCGATACTTCGTGCTGGAAACACTCTAGTGTGTCATGACCGATGTCGCCTTTACACGTATAATCATCAAACACAGTCAACCTGAGACGAGCTATATCGTGCGCGTTATGCCGTGGCTACACGCACCGATTTCCTCGTCCGAGGTGTCGTCCGACGTCGCCGAGCCTTCCGATATCTAAATCATCGTCCGAGAAAATCTGACGGAATGTGCGTGCTCATTTTTTCGATTTCCTCGGACGAGGTTTTCCCTGTCAGCCAAAAGACGCCCATCTAAATCGTCCGTGTCGTTCGACGTGTCCGATTTTCTCGTCCGAGAAGTTCGGACAACACTTCGAACGAGGAAATCAGTGCGTGTAGCTACAGCTTTAATCATCGCCATTTAAGCCGAGATTCACAAAAACCTTCCAGTTATAATAAAGGTGAAATTACAGTAAATATTAAAACCTAGCTTTCATTCAACGCAACGCGCGGCTCTTGCGTACTTTTTGACGGAGCTGACGCTGGCGACTTAACGGCCAAAACGCAACAATAAAAGCGGTGTCTATTTTTTCGTTGCGTCTGTTGCCTTAAGTGAGTTACGTGGGAGCGTTGCGTTCGACGAAAAGAAAGCTTAACTCAATAGCCTATAGGTGTTTCAATGCAGACAGAAACCGTAGGCCTATAGGTCTATAGTGTTTTCAAAAGCCATATATGAAATACCAGAATTTATTAAACAGACTTTTTAAAAGCTTACGACTACTCTTCAGACAGACACGCGTGGCAATACTGTATTACATTTGCGACAACAACATGACAGAATACAGATCAGCTTTTGATTTGAACATCAGTCTGAGATTTATTTATGGACTATCCCGAAATCATATCCTTGCTGTCGACTCAGCACCTATGACCGACGGGCTTGTTCGATTGCCGGCCCGACTGTCTGGAACTCGTTAGGCCTATATCTGACAAGCTAGAAGATCCGGCGCGTGGCTTTGACAGTTTTTGACAATTTAATCAATCAATCGTTTATTTGAACGGACCACTGGAGTCAACATAATTGTTCTAAAAACCAGAGAAAACAGTAAGAACACAGTAGAAGTAAGCTAATAAATTTTCAATCTTATCTTGTTACAGCCTCTACAAGTCTGACCAGCACAACAGAAGTTTTTTTAGACGATATATGCTATATAAATTTCTTTTTACTTTCTTATTTACTTTCTTGGGCCATATTCTAAAAGTCACGAAATGAATTCAATAAAAACCTAATAGTAACAAAACAAAATAATCACCACAACTTTATGCTGCCTGTCGGTGTTTTATGCTGCCTGTCGGACTGATTTAGTAATTGATTGAGCGCAATGGTTTATATTAAGTTTTATGAGAAGGCGAATCGTACATACCTTGATCTGCAGTACAAGCACTGTGCATGGTTTTCACAATGTAAGTGAGATGCACGGACGTCGGCGATGAATGGCTGCTGATGTCGCTAATCGTCAAATTCAGTGCCTTGAATGAACTAAAAATAAATATGTATCATTCATCATGGCACGAAAACTGTTAACGCGAATATTATTAACGTATGGCGTCATTAGGAGAGCGGAAGGGGCTATATCCTGTTCCATAATAGAGCTATAGGACATGACAACAATTACGTTCTCATACACTAGCTGCGTGGAACAGCCTAAAACTATTGCTTTTAACAGTAGGCCTACTGTTGTCTGGTAGTGCGACTTTTTAAAAAAAATTCCGGTTCCATACAGCGTTTTTAGTCGAATTTCTAGTTATCTTTTAATTCTCACATCCTGTTTGCGACTGTTGAGGCCGATACTCTTGTTAACGTAGGACAGTCGAGAAAGTATTTTTCATCTCATTCACCGATGTAAAACGATAGCTATTATTAGTGATTAAACTGAGTGGGTAAAACTGAGCATTACGTTAACGAAACACGACAAGGCGCCATGCGATCAGAACACCGAAAGACTGCCGCCGTAACGCTCCTCTGCTGAGAGTTAAGTATAGCTTTCGTGAATGAAAGGCGAGGCTATACTGAACGAATAATTAGCACCCAGTGTCTGAGACGTCAGTCAATGGAACCGGTAGCCTGCAGCACACTGCTGAGTCATTTATCACGCCATTTGTCACATCAGAAACACATTAAGCATAGTCGTTTGGTGTCTTGTGACTCGTCGACTGATTGTTATCAGGACGACTGTCGATACGCGTAAAACAACAAGCAACACAGTCTAGTAGCAGGTAGGTTATTTGAATGAAATATCTATATTTTCTGGCGCACCCAACGGCTGAATTAAAACAAAAAAATCAGTTCAAAAGTACACGCAATTACGCAGAACTAGTTGTTCAGCAATGTGGCAAAAAATCGTATTTTTGAACTCGCACTTTCACGTTAGTAAAAAAAAGTTTAAAAACGATAATAAAAACATTGCAAATAGGCCTTAGATACAGTATATTTAAATCGAGTGGTGCAGAACGCTGGCAGTAAACATCAAAATACAAAAAAAAAATTTCAGCTAATGCTCACGAGACACGCGAAAGCCTATAGCATTTCCTGTTCGCAAACTGTCAGTCTATTTCCAGTTATTTCGTCGCAGTTCATTCTTGGAGTTTGCGCTGCAAAAATCAATAAAACCCCTATTTTAGAAGTTCAGGATTTTTCAAAGTCATCGATATTGATATGACTAAAAAGCTCGTCATTAGCGCTTGTTGTGATAGGCAGCATGTCCATGATTATCTGCAACCGTTTTCACGAAATACTGGCGAACAACGGTGAAATAACGACTTTTACGGGGGTATCGCTATTTGATGCCCTTATGCGCAGGTTTCCTTGAACTTAAAAAATAGAGACATGGACCATCGAAATCCATGTTCAATGATAAAAATTTCATACGCAGATTGTTCATGTCTATCTCAATTAATTTCGGCGCAATTCGCTAATGTGTCTCGCAGCTCGAAATCGCCTAAAAATCCATAAAACCCATGTTTTGGCGTTCAAGGTCATCCAGGGTCATTATATTCAGTGCCATCGAGAGCCAGTGTAGACTTCCTATTAGTAATTAATAGTAACCTAACCTATAGGCCCTATCTTGCACCGTTACTGAGATACAGCGACTTATTAGCTTAAAATCGCACATTTTTTCTACCCCCTCTTATTTAGCGCCCTCGTTCGGTATGACCTCTTTCGAATTTATGAAAAAACTTTACGGTTTCTAAAACTAGAGTCTTCCATGCAGCCGACGGTGAAGATTTGGAGATCCTAGCTTACACCGTTTTTGACTGATCCACCCGTGTGACAGACAGACAGACGGACAGACAGAAATGCGGTGGCTAAGACGCGTAAAAGCGGAAGAGCTCGGCTCAGCCCATTGTGCAGCCTGTCAACGAAAAACCCAAAATCACGAACAATGAATCTAAACGTCGAGCTTCCCACCACCACATTTCAAATTTAACCACTAATTACGAATATAAAGCAGAAATCTTGTTAATGTCTGGGTATGTAACCAATCTCCATGGTAAACTCAGTCTTCCATCCCTTTGGGATAAGTAAAACGAGTAGGCCTACCGGTCTGTCTGGCTGGGCTGCGCTGGAGTTAAGGCGGGGCGCGTTCACCTGTGTCGAGTGACAATGTGACCATATGGCAGGTGACGCTCTGTAGCTCTGAGCTTGGTTTCTCATAAAGAGCTATGTCACTGAACCAAACCATTAACCAAAACGTAGAAATTAATGAGCAATGCACCACGCAAATGACGCCGGCATGCTGGCCACGCAGCCAGTAGTATTGTAACAAACCGGCAGGTGTCGTCAGTGTGTCGTCTCCAGGCAGTGCTCGTGGACGTGTAGTTAGCGACGAACGAGATCAAAGTCGACGACTGAAAGTTGTCAATCTCAACCGGAATGCTGCTGTCGCTGTAGTTGTTAGCAGCTGGCCGCGGCGCCGACCTGTCACTACTGCTGTGACTGTCTCGCTGGCAACGCGCCCCACCTGTATGACCACCCATCCAGCCAAACTAAATCACACCAGCCGACTACTATACGTCAATAGACATCACTGTCAACTCGACTCGACTATCAGCTATTATGTCACGGTTTCCACTATGCGTTTTTTCGACTCGGTTCAGCCATTCCGACGAGCCGCCATAACACCTGCTTTATGCCGTGGCTACACGCATCGATTTCTTCGTCCGAGATGTTGTCTGACGCCGCCGAGCCTTCCGAGGCTTAAAAACTTCGTCCGAGGAAATCGGACGCGTCGTCTGACGTGTCCGATTTTCTCGTCCGAAAAGCTCAAACAACACCTCGGGTGAAGAAATCGGTGCGTGTATGGGGCCCCGCGTGTGTATAACCACGGCATTAGACAACGACGAAATCGTACTTATTATCGCTAAACTAACCCTAAATCTAACTTTATTCCTATTATCCGTATCGTGGCGGACCACCAGAATAGCGGCCCATGGGAAAATGGCGGGCCGGTACTGTTTCTTTATCTGCACACGACATTATTGTACTGCGGTCCCAATAGACCGCATTACGGGTCTTGCCCGTCCGTCCGTCCGTCCGTCTGCCCGTCGTCCGTTCGTTGGACAGCTAAAAGGCGTAGGCACGCAGAAAATCATAACTGACGTAGGCCTAGAAGTTCCCCAGGGTAGGAGTAATCGGCGTGCAAGTGTCAGCTCAAAAAAATCAAGCGAACGGCAGCACGATGCCTTATGAGAGCACAGAGCCGACTTAGTCTGAAAAAGTCGTTTTTTTTTTCTCAATGACTTATGCTGAAATGTTACCTTCAAAGTCTTATAATCAGTAAGCATTGCTAAGTCTATGTAATCAAGACGTCATCAAAGTGCCATTTTTGGAAGAACACGGCATTTAATTGAGCCTTTCAGAAACGTTTTCGACTTTTCTGTTGAGTCGTTGATATCCGAACCTGATAGCTCACAATTCACTGACGTGGTTTCCAGAAGAATAGGTGTAAAAACGTTTTTACGTTTTTTTTACTCTTGCTACTTTTTATGTTTTTAACGTTTGTTATTTTTTTCCAACGTTCTTAGAATATTTTTAAACGTGCATTAAAAATCCTATCAAAAACTTCGAGAAACATTTTTGGAACCACAGAAACGAATTAATATAGGTCAAAGTAATAGTAGTTTACTTGGTTAGTCCAAATATACTAAATAAAAAGTTGTTTATCTAGTGCTACGGTTTTATGGTCACACGGTTAAATTGAAATTTTTTTTAAAAATTTTCATCTAGACTGTAGTTCCAGGTTTAGGCCTACTGCACCTATAGCATTAGGCAATAAGCAAGAATCTAAGCAAATTATGGCCACCTTTTTATTCAACGCTTTTAAACGTTTTTTTTATTTTGTCACGTTTTTTACGTTTTTTAAAGTTTAAAAAATATTTTTAGACGTTTTTACATTCATGCCCAGAACCATGATTCTTATTTCGTAACCTACTTTTGTCGTCTATCTCTCGCTGCAGTGTCTGGAGTCTGCTATAACTGCCCATAATTTACACCCGGCCAGTAACTAACCTTTACATAATCTCACTCCACTCAAGTGTGATGACCGAAATGAGACTCGGGTCTGTGCACAGCAGCCATTTTCAGGCAGATCTCAAGAGTCGATCACAGTGATGAAATAGGCTAAGTACTTTTCAACACGGTCTACAGTGTATTATGCATCGTTGCGTTCGCATAATCCAGTGTAGACCGCGCTATTTATTCACTGTTAGACTCCTCTGTAATGACGATGGTGATGGTGATCACCTGGAGTGAGTGGTACACTGGCGATGATAAGACCGATGAGCAGCGTCAGTCTCAGTGGTGAAGTGCTCAGCTGGGAGGTCGCAGTCCTAGTCGCCGGTCGATGTCGATGACGTAGGTACTCGATAGTACTCGACGTCCTCGCCAGCTGCAGCAGAACTCGTCCCATATCCATCTCGACTTGACATCGCGCAACCGGACGATATACTGGCGTCCAGACTTACACTGACTGCATGTGTCCTTCCTAGCTCACAGTACGACCAACCAAACCAGACACACGCGCTCGACTTGAGTCTGAAGAACCACAGTGTAGGTAAACATAGGCTATATACGCCGTGCAATGCTTCGATAAAGACGCTAGCCGTCAACAACGTCGCTTCATAAAACACTCACGCTGACACTAGACGGACCCCCGGCCAGCCAGTAGGGGAGTCCGTACGTCACATTGACAGCGTAAAGCAGCCGACGTCAAAAGCACGTAGCTATAATACCGGCGCCGCGCCGCCGCTACACTACAGTATATTATTATTCATTCGACACGCGACATAACCATGCTTTGTCGTTTCGCCACGCCGACCGGCCGACCGACGCCGAAGAGCCCACTAACTAGCCTCGACTGGTGCGACGTTAGCTGATGTGACCGTGCGGGGTTCTAGCTTTCTTGCATGCAGTTTGAGGACAGCGAAAAAAGACGAAGGTCCGGCACTTGCTGCAGCGCGAGTCAGACACGTGGCCAAAAGCTCCTTACAATCTCTGAAGTTCCAGCTGATCGGCGTGAGCTAATGATACCGCAGCACACTATGCGCCCGTTTATTGCTTGCTCAAGCGAACAACTGGACCCGCGGTGCAACAAGCAGACATGAACCGTCCCCCCCAATCAGCCACAATCATCTTTCATCTAGTGGCCTGTAAACTGTTACTCATTTTTTGACGCGCTTTGCTGCAAGGCGTCTTTGACATGGGTTGTCGTCCATCTGTCGTTTGTCTGTCGTCTGTTACGGATGTATTGTGGCTAAATGGTGCAAGATTGGGCCTTGCTATTGGTCACTAATAAGAAGAAGTCTCATGTTGGCTTTCAAATGACATGAAAACATTGACCTTAGATGACCTTGAACGACTGGCATACCGAGTGCGTTATGACTAACGCACTATTCTATGCCAATCGTGCGGTATTGTGGCTAAACGGTAATTCGTAGGGGGTCGGCGATGGTACCATTAGATAGGGCGCTTTAACTTCCTATAGGCTGTCAATAGTAACTAAGTTTCCATCTGCAGCGGTCTGGCCGCAGTTTTCAATGGAAAGTTTGAAGCTATGAGTGGCCGTATCTCGGAAATAACAGATAGTGAGAGATAGAGCCAAAATTACTATTAATCATTATTAGAAAATCAGATTACATGAAAATCATTGACCTTGGATGACCTTGAAAGTCAGTACTACAACAGGAAATGTATAGGTTGTAGCGCATCTTTCCTAGCGACAGCTAAGTACTTACTTACTTGTACTTGTATGTTGATGAGCGGAGAAGCAGATGCTTTAAATGCTCATATCTTGTTGCCAAAGCTTGTCGAGTCTGTTTTTGAAAGCACTAGTGGACGGTGCTTCAACGACATGCTGAGGAAGTTGATTCCAGTCCCTCACGACTCTTTGGCTGAAGAACATTCGACGAATACGACTTGTGTTCCTTGCCTGAGACAGTTTCAGACTGTGCCCTCTTAGGTCATGGCCAGTTTCTGCGAATTGGAAGAACTGAGTTGGATTAATGTTCTCTTTCTT
>Ga0209367_1008479_pt1 | contig 14048 bp, 11 predicted proteins | sample WorMetLIZISLAND2_FD_187412 | JGI IMG/M metagenome (GOLD analysis project Ga0209367, IMG submission 187412) | Marine gutless worms symbiont microbial communities from Max Planck institute for Marine Microbiology, Germany - Olavius geniculatus... ... | reverse complement strand
CTGCTTATCATAACAAGCACTGGTGACAGGCTTTTTGGATTTATCAACATCGATGACCTTGAACGACCTTGAACCCTAAAAATATTGATTTTAAGCGATTTTTTGGCGATTTTTGGCTGCAAAAGAATGAATTGCAACGAAATGGATGGAGATAGACTACGATTACCTGCGAACAGGAACTGCTATAGGCTTTCGCGCGTCTCATGAGCTTTGCTCAAATTACTTGTTCAAAAGTGTAATCAGCTAAATTGCACTCTGTTTATTTATGATTGTGCCATATCGCAATGGCTATTAGTAGGGCCCACAGCTTTAGGCAATTTAGTGTGATATTTTCCATATGTAGTTAGCCTATTTAGTTATGTTATTTAGCTGACGACTGTACTAATTATTAATAATTTCTCAATTTCTGCAAAATTCCATGAAATTCTGCAAGAATATCAAAATTCCGTGGCTGGGCTCAAAATTCCATGGCCCGCAGAAAACTGTGGGCCATAGTGACAGCAATCCATTGCTAGACTTGCCCTCCATGCTTTTGGCTGATACTATTCATATCTTTTCTCAGACCTATGTTTTTTCTTTGATCACATAATTTTTCACACTTTGCTTAGGATGCGTATAGAAAATCTTTGAGATAGGATAGCTGGAGTGAGACCTTGACAGTGCCCTTCTGACATCCAGCCAACAATACCAAATAACGTCAATCATTTATTGGCATCATAAATAAAGGGCAAAGTCCAATGCTTCTATCTGGCACAAACCTTGCTTAAAACCTGTCTCCATCAAGGGTTTGAGCAGATCACCTTTTCTGCTTACAATCTGTTGAAATTCAACCATAAATCTTTAATAGCTTACTCAAATTCTGCAAACATAGACACCAAATTACATGTATGCACAAAATGTGACATGAATACAGAAATATTTACTTAAACTCAACTGAATATTTATGTGCAATCAACCGTAAAAAAGCACCTGTGATATGGGTGTGACTAACAGTTGGTCCATGCCAGTCTTGGAGTTGTAGACTTTCTGTTTGACAAAGCCGGGATCAACAACGTAGTAGATGCCATCAATGGTGAGCGACGTCTCCGCAATGTTTGTTGCTATTATCACCTACATGCAAATCGTGAATGGCAATGACATCAAAAATCAGTTTTTTTCAACAGCTAGGAGTTATGATATTACTAGCAAAGTTGAAAGCAATATATGCTCTCAATATAGTCTAACTATTCAAGGTGCACTTCTTCGCTAGAAGCTGCAGCACTTGGTTTCTATCTGCTTTTAGGAATCATGTAGAAAAATGCATTATTACTATTATGATTACTATTGGCAAACCGCTCTTTTAGCAATGGTTGCTTTCCTGCCTGTTTCAAACATGCTGCGATTACACCTCTCCTTAAAAAGCCCACTCTCGAGACATCTGATCCCTCTAGTTATAGGCCTATCTCCAATCTCGATTTTATATAAAAAATATTAGAACGTCTTTTTTCTCGCACGCTTCCAACCACACATACTTGCGTTTTCAAATTTCAACCACCACCAGTCTGCTTACCGGCCCCATCACTCTACCGAAACTTCTTTACTTTCAACACTCTGCTCAATTATCACACTCCCACACGCTCTCTGCATTCTGCCGACACCAATCCTCTGTCGGTTCCAAGTGTCCGCACAAAATTTGCCTCCCGCGGTTTTAGCATTGCAGCCCTCAGAGTCTGGAACTCACTACCTTCTAGGATCTGTAGTTCTACCTCTGCAGACACTTTCCATCGCCTCCTTAAAACTCACTGCTTCCAGCAGGCCTACTGCTCCCCCTAACAGCTCAGCCAAGTGCCTCAGATTCGGCCATTGGCTGACACTGTGCACTTTGCACGTACTTACTTACTTACTGTTATTGTTGTGCAACATAAAAGAGATAGCACTATTATATTTTGTACTGTCATTGTCATCAGTTATTTGTAACAGTTTACGCTATAACAACAAGAAATCTGAGCTAACGCTCATGAGATGCGTGAAAGCCTATAGCAATTCCTGTTCGCAAACTGTCAGTCTATCTTCAGCCATTTTATTGCAGTTCATTCTTGCAGTGTGCACTGCAGCTGAAGATTGCAAAAAATCAATAATAATCCCTTATTTTGGAAGTTCAGGATCTTTCAAAGTCATCAATGTTGATACGACTGAAAAGCTCGTCACTAGAGCTTGTTGCAACAGGCAGCATGCCTATGCCTGTCTGCAACCGTTTTCATGAAAGACTGGCCAACAATAGTAAAATAACGATTTTTACGAGGGTACCGTTCTTTGATGCCCTCGTGTGCAGGTTTCCTTGAACATAGAAAATTGACCGTTGAAATCTACGTTCAATGCTGAAAATATCATGTGCAGCTTCTCCATGTCTATCTTAATTGATTCCTGCGCAATTTGCTCTTGAAATGTCTCTCGCAGCCCAAAAATGCCAAAAAATACATAAAACCCCCTATTTTGGCGTTCAAGGTCATCCAAGGTCATTAAATTCAATGGCAGTCGAGAGCCAGTGTACAACTTCCTATTAGTAATTCGTAATAACCTAGGCCCTATCTTGCACCATTATTGAGATACAGCAACTTATTGGCTAAAAATCACAAATTTTTCCTACCCCCCTCTCATTTAGCACTCTCGTTCAGGGTGACCCCCTTCAAATTTATGGAAAAGCTTTACCATTCCTGAAACTAGTCTTCCAGGCAACCGACAGTGAAAATCTGGTGATCCTAGCTTTCCCCGTTTTTGACTGATCCACCCATGTGACAAATGGACAGAATTGCAATGGCTAAGATGCACTAGAGCAGTAGCTGCTTTTGTGCGTAAAAATGCTACAAAAAGAAAATCAAAGCCCAAAAAAATTTTTGCCCATAGCTGTAAAAAAGCTAACATTTGCAAAATTTCAAAAAAAAAGTTTTTTTTCATTGCCAAGCAATACATATATTTTAACCAAAGGTAAATTGCAAGTAGCGTTTGGTTACAGTAAACAATTCTGTATCATGGTGTCAGTTAAAGACACACTTTCTACGACATACTTTCTATTGGCATGCACCAAATGCTTATGTCAGACAATGCATGTTTCATTACTGATCACCGATAAGTCAAACTCTGACACAAACCTTGCGAGATCCTGGAGGAGCTGGTTCAAATATCCTCGTCTGCATTTCACTGGGCAGAGCAGAATAGACCGGAAGAATGATAAGCTCCGGCACCTCGGGACCTAGCGCCTTCATGCGCTCATACAGGATCTCACACGCAGAGTCAATCTCCTCTTGACCAGTCAGGAACAGCAGTACATCTCCTGTCAATACAGTGAACACCGTGTGCAATAAAGTGGTCCAAAAAACAAAAGTTTTCAGAACCTTCCCTCCACAACCCTGTTTCTTTTCTATGCCTACTTACTATTATTCCTACTAAATGTTGTGGCAATATTTGGCGTCACTCAATACGGGTGTTTTTGTTACTACTTCACGAACTGCGATGCATAAGTATCATTTTCACTTCATGCAACAATGACTACTACGATGACTATTACAGTAACTAATACTGATACTACCACAACAACGACTGCAAATACTACTACTACTACTACTCCTTTCTAATTATACTATGTAGAGTCAATCTCCTACTGACTGGTAAGAAATAGCAGTACATCTCCTAGCAACAATATAATGAATACATACGAATACTAGTACCAGTAAACAAAAACAACAACAACAAACTACCACCACTGCTACTACTTCTACTACTACTACTCAGCGTTTGCACAACTGGTCTATATGACTGGAATCAGAAAGGTCGAAGTTAACGAATTATTAACAACACTGACAAACAGAATATGACAAAAGAATACAGAAATTCAGGCAAAACAACTAACATGAAGCCAGCTTAGCACACCACTTGCAGGGGAAAGAAAAAATTAATGCTCTACAGTTAAACATGGCAAATAAGCAGCACAAGAAGTTAGGAAAAAATACCAAACATTAGCACAGGAGCCCAGTAGATACCAATGCAAATACTACGGTAGAAGTAATTCTTAACTAATAATCCCGTATCACATTTTAATTCAAGATATCTCATACATTACATAACACCAAAATTGCTCAGAATTCAATTCAGCACACTGTAATAATATGAAGTAAAAATGTTTAAAACATACCGGGAGGTTCAGTGAGATGAATCTGCATCACTGTGATGAGAGAAGCATCTAAATAATCGGTCTCCGCTTCCTTTGTATACAGTATCTCAACGGGGTATGCCCGGCCAGGAATTGTAAATATCGGAGCTTCAAAGAAGTACTGGGAAAATTTCACGGCGTCCAGTGTTGCCGATGTTACAATCAGCTTGAGATCAGGTCGCTTTTTCACAGCCTGTTATCAACAACGTTAGCACATCAAAACTTTGTGAGACAATGCAAAAAGCATAATAAAACACAATTAGACAATGGAAACTTTATCATTTCGTATTCTACTCAGACCATTTTTTATCCCATTTGTCCCATTTTTTTCTGAAATACATTCTCCTAATATTAAGCTGCCAATACTGCTTTGGTTGTCAGTGATAATGCACAAATTAACACCTTATATGCAGACAAATGTTGTAAACCAGCATCTGTCAAAAACCAGCCCTAACAAAAAGTGTCAAAGTAATTATAGTTCATATTCCATATCAAGGATGCGTAAATTAAGACCCTTGAATATCTCAAACCATCTCAAAGCTATTGCAGCAAGCTTCTCCTAACAACCAAATCAATAACCAGATCAACAGTGTCAACAAAACAAAGCGAATACAATTCTAAAATTCTGAACATAATTATTAAGGCTCGAAAGGCAATACGACATATCAACATGTAAGAAGCATACCGCTTTAAGGAGACCAAACAGGACGTCGGTGTGGATGGTGCGCTCATGGGCCTCGTCCAACATGATGATTGAATACTGCGTCAGGTCAGGATCAATCAGACACTCACGCAGCAGCATACCGTCCGTCATGTACTTGATCGCTGTCTCCGAACTCGTGCAGTCTTCAAACCGAATCGTGTAGCCGACCTGACACAATAATCACACTGCAGCCTATAAGACATACGAAACACATGACAAAAAAACTAGATCAACTGATGCAGAAATACCCAGCCGATCCATTTACACCGAATGCTATTTATCAAGCAAATTTTGTTACACTCTAGAACAAATATTTCTTATCGTTATCATAATTAGCAGCAGCAGCAACAGCATTGCCAGCATACATCAGCATTAACATCACCATTACCACCATTACTATTAACTAAATCACCTTCGTAATAAAACTAATTACTTAATTACTTATAAGTATATAATAGATATTCATTGCTGACATACAGGATACATGGCAAACGTGAGAGTTGATAAACTTGAGCAACCACACAGTGTTTACTATCATAAAATCCCAGAAAACCGCTAAATTCTAAAAGGGATGTACAAAGTAATCACAGCAGTTGTAATAATAATAAATAAGAAAAAAAATAAATCTACACGAACACACCCACCTCTTGGCCAAGCCTACAGCCAAATTCTTCAGAAACTCGTTTGGCGACAGACATCGCAGCAACACGGCGTGGCTGGGTGCAGCCAATCTTGCCCTTCACTGTGTAACCCGCCTCAGCCAGATACTGCGTGATCTGAGTCGTCTTGCCGGAACCCGTTTCACCGATCACTATCAATATCTGATTGTCATGAACGGCCTACAATCCACAAAAATGTCTTTATTCATCACACAAACACTCAGCAGTAATATGAGCTATCATCTGAGTTAGTCTAACACAGGTTGCAACTACACTGTGTCTGGTAAAAAACTGACCCCGCAAGGCATCGTGCAATAAAAATGTCAAATCTGAACGAAAATCTAAATAACATTTTGTACACTAAATCTCCAATAAATTCCTGAGGCTACTGCCAAATTTCACTGAAAAAAAATATTTTTTTTACCAAAATTATTAAATGTTGAATATCAATAACATAATATCTTTGTTACCAATATGGCGTTACATACTGCAGTTGCTCAAGCGGAAGTGAGATTTGTTAACGCAATCAAAATACCAGACACAGTGTATCTATGATATTTACGGACATTAAAGCAGCATTTTTGACGCCTACCATGGTCTAGCTCGTTCATAGATATGTATATTATAAATATGCTAATTTCATTCTAATAACACTAATAACGTTGTAATTTCAATCTTAATACAACAAAACAAAACTCTTTCGAAGTTTTCATCTGCCGTGCCGTCAGCAGAAATTATAATGTAATTGCTAACAGCTACCGCACTCAGACCGTTGTAGGCCTGGGCAAGGAGTATTTATAAAATACTTATCTATGAACTAACAAAAACCATTAGGCCATCAAAAATGCAGCTTAATTGTTGACTTTAATTCTGTTATTTAACGATTATTGCAGAAAATCTAGAATACAGATGTGATTAATTGTGACTATCTAGCAACTGAAAACAATAAGCTAATATTTCTGTTTCATGCTATTTTCCACCACTGGTCTATATCATGTAAGCAGTGCATATCATCTGACTTGCTCAGATTTGCAAAACTTCTTAATATGTTGCAGATACAAAAAGGTCTTCCGCTAGATTCTCTGTTAATAATTACCAATAACATTTTGTCTAATGTTTTATATAACCTTTTAATAAGATTGCATTTTAAGAACCTTGCACTGTATTTTCAAATGACTTTACATTCAGAGCATTTCTGTATCGTCACAATCTAGTCTTTAGGGTGGAATACTACAATGAATGTTCATTTATCATCTCCACAACTACAGACAAAATTGATTCTGGAGACTTCACACAGCAAGAATGTCTGACCTTCACAAGTTCGGCCTTCAGTTTGTAGATTGGCAGACTCTGTCGTTGCTCCAGAATTGACTTTTTCTCTTTCTTTCCGAATGATGCCTTTGAGCCACCAAGAATGTTCCGTTTCCATTCCGGCATGTCCATCGTCAGCATGTTGCCACGTGAATTAGCTGCCAGCATTCTGGCATCATCTATCAGTGAAATGGGTCATCATAAGCAATGCTTAAAAACAACAGCAACAACAATTCCTCCAATAAATAAATATTAAATAATTTCTAGCAGATGCTACTGATGCCACTGCAGCAGTACTAAAAGAAACAAAACATTAACTAAAATCAGTACTACCAACTATTATTCGTTAGTTACTACCTATCATTTTTATGCACGAGAGCTAGCATAGCTACTATAGAATGTATCAGCTATGGTAATTCTGTCTGTCTGTTCGTCTGTCCATCTGTCTGTCTGTCTGCCTGTCCTGGTGTCATGACCCGGTACCGATTTCATCCCAGGTGAGATAGAAACTTTGGGTTTTCACCATATGATAGCCTAGAGTCTTTAGTATTTCGTGACAAGATCAGAGTAGTGCACTGAAAATCTGTACATGCCAAATTCCTATTCCACTGATCAATACATAATAAAAAATAGTTCTTCACAGCAAATGTTAAGCCTGCCCACCTTCAGGTAATGGATCAATCCAGTTTTTATTCAACCCAACAGGAACGGAGCTGCTTTCCTCGCGTTGTGCCTGTTTCAGTTCACGACGTTCTTTCTGAAGTGCACTCTGCATCATTGCCGACTGAGCCAGTGAACCGTCTGGGTTCTACACAGACAGCAGTACCCATTACCGAACAGAATCACTATGACCACATCAAACACAGTGTCTACGGTGACTGCTAACATAGGCCTACTGCTACTTTCATTTTATTGTTCAACTGGCCTACTTGAGAGAATTACACAAGATTTTTTTACAAACCACATTCCTTCCGGTTTCAAAACAAGAGTCAAAAGAACCAAAAGCAAGACTACTGAAGGAATTTACTGTGTTTTGATACAAATGTAGGATCGAGAAGTAGTAATGCTGGGAAATGCTGATTTAAAACTCACACCTTCTGATAGAGCCAGGACAAATTTGCCAGATTCTGCCACTTCAGTTTAAAAAAAATAAACTCCTGCAATTTATCGTTCCACAAAAATTACACCTTAAGATTACATCTTTTAATAATTGCCAGAAACTGTTCAAAAGCATACAACCCATAAATTAATTCATTTGGATGGTAATTTACACCATAACAGCAAACTTATATATATCTGCATGTAGTCACAACTTCAAATGTAAAAAAAACATAAATGCCAGAATAATCAACAATTACTATAAAAATGCTACAATTATAATGCCTACAGATACGAAAATACACTATCAAACAGCGTTAATGCTGCACCTTGACGATCCTGATAGGACTGAGATCCAAGCCGGCACGACCGTGACCTTTCAGGAATGGAGGCTCCTCTTCAACCATCTCAATTTCAATATCCTCATCTGAAATAAAAACACAAAATGTCCGTAACACGTAGTAAAAGACGAGATCAAAAATTGTCCAATGTATAACATGACAACTAAGTAAGTAAGTGGTGCAAGCTCAAAGAAATCTCTAATGCATTTTCGGATGCTGTGCATCGGACCGAGCTGATACGGCCTCAGCGCTGAACAGGTGCTTAACCTGTCCACCCCAAAGGTAAGGTAAGAAAGGTAAACATTTTCGGATGACTACTAGCCACTAAAATACTGCTGTCAATGGACTGATGATGTGGAACTCAGCTCACCTGTTCTGACACTACTGACATTAGACAGCAAACTACAACAAAAAGCAACTGTTAAAGCACCGACAGTAACACTGCCAGCAGCAGCAGCAGATCTCCGCAATGTTGTCCAGGGCCATTATGACTGCAATATTGGTGACAGATGTTGGCTCACAGCAACTCAACTAGTTTCTAATTGAATGGTACCTTAAAGTTTGCTTCAATGACAAACTTGCATGCACTACGTGAATTATGTGTCTTAGTTATATACTTAGTACTTAAACATGAGCAGTTAAAGTAAGTTACAACAAGCTATGACTGATAACACCACTAATGAGTAAACATACACACACATTCAATATGACGACACTGTTACAGATGATACTGATATGTTGAGGGTAGAATAGCAAAATGACCTATCTGTTGTGGAAGTCATCTCACAAAAAGCAAATCAACTTTCTACGGGATGCATTTTGTAGTGTTTTTAGATGCTGTTTCAGCCTAAAGTGTATTAATACATACATGGTGTTTCATAGAAAAAGACCCACTAATATTTTTTCAGCTACAACTGGTACAAATTTTGTATAAATTGATCATCATTTGCGTGAATTATGAAAAAAACAAAAAGGGGTCCTTTTTTATGAAACACCGTGTATTAATAGGGATTTGCCTGCTATATTTTCGTTCTGTAATAAGATACCTACTTAACATTCCAGTTCAAAAGAACCTTGTACTTAAAAAGTGTCGTTACGATACTACATATACAATGATATAACATTCTTCCCTCGACACTGAATAAATCCTTCATCTCTTACCAGAGTTTTCATCCTCTTTTGGAAGAAGACCGGTTTCTTCGTCAAACTCTGGCAGATCGGAGCAGTCGATGACATTAGCCGACATCATCTGTTTGATCTCCCAACGTTCAGGAGATGAGATGCGTTTGATCGCCTTGCGCTCGCTGTCATCATCTAGCTCAGGCATGTCAACGAGTGGAACAGTTGCCGGTCGGTCAGGGTTACGAGCGTTATCATCAGCATCGAAACCCGAGGCAGGCACGTCCCCATCATGACGACGTGATCCCGATGGATTTAGATCTTCACCAGTTGTCTGGTCGACATCCTGCCATCACACAATTAATCATGAACTTTCATGTTAACAAATGCATATTGCTAGACAAGGCTCATGAGCACACTATGCACATTGACATTATCTGTTGTCTCTTATGTGTATCTTCACTTCATTTTACTTTCTTGAATTTAGTAGCTTCTGCTTTATGCATGCTTCGTTGTTTTGGAAATGCTGATCTTAGTTGTTTGACGTAAGGAAGATACCCTACACAGTACACAGTATACATCACTAATACTTACACAGCGACTTTTCAGTGCTTTGGAAATGTAAGCTGAGTAGAGAAACAGCAAAATGCTGCTCCCCAATTCATCAGTGGTAGTATAGGAAGGTGGGGGCTGGCTAACCTGATGTAACATTAGAAAGAACTGGTCAGTTAAACAAAATTTTAATCAGTACCAATAACAATATACATAGGTATGTAACAAACAGAGAAAAAGCAAATACCAACCACTTTATCTGAACAATGGCCCCAAACCTGAGCAACACAAACTTAAATTCTACAAACAGTGATTTAAACGTCAGGGTTCCGAAAAAGAGCATCCAGGCAAACATGCATACACACAAATACACCCATCGAGTGTTTATAAGCATATCAACCATGTGACCCGATGATGGCAAATCAGAGCGGAGGATTTGCTAACAAAATGCCAACAAAACAGCAAACACTTGATGCGTGTATAGGCAGTCAATGTAAGTACATGAAATGATAAGCCATCACCTTGATTGACAAGCTGATCCTTTGACCATTGAAAGTGAGAACTTTGACTTTGACCGGCTGATGACGTTGGACCACGTCCGATACAACAGTGACACGACCTTCTCGACGCAGCTGCCAGCCAACCAGCCAAACAAGCAATCACTCAATCAACAAATCATCTGATTAACTGATCAACAGATAAATAAGAAAATGAACAAATGTTACAATCAATAAATCAATAACCAATTACTGAGTCAATAAATTGCTAGTACACTGCACCACTTCAACAGGTTTTCGACGACATCTGATGCAGGTATGAAAGTCCTGTCTTAATAACAGACATGTTACAAAACAAAAGTTTGTCACAATGAGCTGCCTGGTACCAAGTTATATAGTCCAGTTTTTCATAAAACTAGCAGCTAAACAAATGCATGGCAAATATAAGTAAAACGAACCTGTGATATGTGTGCAAGTCCTTCCCACTTCTTCTTCAGTCCTTCCAGTTGTACAAAACACCCGAAGTTCATGATGCTTGTCACTCGGCCATTGTAGATCTAAAGAAAACAAATTGCGAAGCCAGACAGTTTAAACTCTGCTGCTCAACTGAATAAATCATACTCCAGAATAATAATAGACATTTGTACTACTAACTGCAAAGTGTCCCAAAAGTAACCCACTTTAAATGTGAAATAAATGTTATGGTTGTAAGTCCATTTCAATGAAATGTGGTACACAGCACACTGGCAGCTCAACCTTCCCGATCAAATGAGATATGTCAAGTGCTGATCAACATGGCAATTTTTAAGAAAAACATCTCAGGACACACAGATTTTAACTAACCACTTAAAGGTATTCTGACTTTTATACAAAATTTTATGCAACAGTCTGGTTTCAACTGTGGATCTGCACACTATAAGTATGCAACGATGATGATGATGATGATGATGACGACAAAGCGAAACAACTGACATGACACGTACATGTCCAACGACTGGTTCAACATGTCGCTCTTCGTCATCAAAACTCCCACCATGCCGCGGTCTATCTTTCCGTCGCGCACGATCTCGCGAATGTGATCTTGATCGGCGTTTCCCTCGATCACGTGACTTTGACCTACGTTGTCGGTCTCGTGACCTTGACCTCCGGCTCCGATCTCGCGACCTTGATCTCCGTTCACGACGTTCCCGAGAGCGTGACCTGCTGTGTGACCTTGACCTTCGATGACTGAAACCAGAAAACAAAGTTACACAGACCCTCAGTAATACAGACTATCACTAATGCCAATTAACTTGTGCCAATCAGCAGCCACTTCTAAGACTGTAAAAGCACTCCTGATCAAGCTGTGATCAAGTTGTGTAAGCAGGTCTAGTAGCTGTATTCTTCTGATATCCTATGTAATGCTTCGATCATTGGTTGTAATTTGCAAACCTTCTTCTGAACTGGCAGTCATTGCTTGGTAATCAGCAAAGCATATTGCCTAGTGGAACACACCTAATTCAACTAAATAAATATCACACAATACGTTAGAATTGATAGAATCAATGCAGCAGAAATTCGTAGCAAATAAGAAGACAAATAAAATCAATACAGATTATCCACCATACCGTTTATGTTCTTTAGAAGAAGAATGTTTTAACGCCTTTGCATCATCTTGTTTGTTTGGCTGTGTTTCTTTCATTCTAAATCATTCATCAACATTAACTGACATGCAGCACTTTACCAACAATACACAGTATTCAATAAGCAAAAAAAAATAAAACTTAGCAAGCTCATACAGAAAAAAATTAAGGCAATCCAACATCTACTTTTTAAAAAGATTAATTTCACAGCTAATTATTTAAACTGTGCATTATGGTGATCATGGTTCTAATGAGAATCTGACTGAGTGGCAGGCAGGAAACATCAAATGGCATAACATGCACCTTGTTGCTAAACACTGGTCTGCATGCTGTGACCATAATTTCAGAATAAATCAAGACATCAACAACTAGAAACAAACTTGATCGACTGCCATCGCTCCCACATTGGACGAAAAAAATTGGTGAACTTTGGTCGGTCCACTAAGAAAAAGTTATAGGCGTGGATGTAGACTGACCCTAAGTCAACAATCCGCATTCTGCGTATGCTAATGCATTTGCGTTTGGGCCACGTGACTTTGCTACCAGAAGAATTTCAACCCCTAAACTTTTCCCCCAATCAGACTTATGGCGCCAGGTGGACTCACGTTGGGCTCTGCGCCAAATTTCTAGTTTCTTTTTGATGTGACTAATTCTCTAATGTAACACATCAAATTGACAGCTCTAAGCCAAGAATAAGCCAGACAGCTGAATGACATGTACACAGTGCCAGGTTTCATCAGTGCCTCAAGTTCGTTCATCATTTCATCGGCAACTTTCTGATCTTCTGATGATGTCTTCTTCACCTCATCATCAAGCATATTCTACACCACAGTGATTACATACCACTCATTATAAAAGAATAAACCAAGAACAAAAAAATTAAATGTAACCAACATTCAGATCTCATCTTTATAACGTAGTTTTTTTAACACGGCACCATCTGATCATGCTGAACAGAATTCTGTATGCTGACAACTAAATGTAACTGTTATATACTACAGAGTGGGCCAAAAAAACAGACCCATTTGAGCGTTGATAACTCGGCGATGGTTAGTGGTAGAAAGACGCGTGATACGTCAAAAGTTTCAGAATGCTGTAAAAATAAATGACAAATTTGTATAGTGAAGCATTTAAATATTCTTTGCCTAATTTGCACAAATATTCATCACCCCCGAAATTCTGTCAAATTTGACTGTAACACATGCATTTAACATGGACATTTGAGCTTTTATAACTTAGCTATGTTTATTGATGGAAAGGCATGTAATATGACAAAAGTTTCAAAATTGTGTACGGAAGAAGCGTACAACTTGCATGTCTCAGCATTTAAATATTCTTTGCCTGATTTACACAAATCTGTTCCACCCCTAAAATCCTGCTAAATTAGCAGTAACGCATGAATTTAAGTTGATTTTCATTCAGCATACAGTGAAATGTCAACAATCATTAATACCTACGTTGAGTTTAGATGAAATTCGACATAAGCAGTTGCTTAGCTTTTGCATTCATAACCATCATCAGTCCTTTTAGGCAGCTGATTGTTCGCTGGAGTCAATTTGTTCAGGATCAACTGAACCCAGCATTCAATTAGCACACATTTTAGCTAGACAGTTACAAAAATTTTGTGACCATGCTATCTGTTGCAATGCCCCACACTGAATAATTCACAGAATTTAAATCTGGGCTTTTTGGCAGTGAGTTTTTGAGTTCAATGAACTCGGGCACATGGGAGTGCAGGCAAATGCCTAATTTCAGAGGTAATAAAAATGTAACAAGTAATTTGAGCAAAGCTCAAGAGATGCGTGAAAGCCTATAGCAGTTCCTGTTCGCAGGTAATCTTAGTCTATCTCCATCCATTTCGTCGTAATTCACTCTTTTGCAGCCAAAAATCGCCAAAAAAATCACGTTAAATCAATGTTTTAGGGTTCAAGGTCATTCACGGTTATCGATGTTCACATTC
>Ga0209367_1008478_pt1 | contig 14049 bp, 8 predicted proteins | sample WorMetLIZISLAND2_FD_187412 | JGI IMG/M metagenome (GOLD analysis project Ga0209367, IMG submission 187412) | Marine gutless worms symbiont microbial communities from Max Planck institute for Marine Microbiology, Germany - Olavius geniculatus... ... | reverse complement strand
TCTTTCTTAAACTCTTGAAAAGAGTTAGTCTTAGGTATAAATTTTTCAATTCTGATTTGCATTTCATGCTTAAAAACCTGCCACATGTCCTCTATGTTATTAATATGGATTTAAATAAGTCTTCCCATAAAACTGACTGCAGACTCTGTCGCAAACCAGTGTAATCTCCTTTGGAAAATGCATATTTTTCCGGCGACTGTTTGCAAGTGGGGTTTACTTTACATTGTATTTGTAATACACAATGATCACTTTTCCCCAGTGGTGCTTTAAAATCAATGTTTTCTATAAACGGTTCGTCTGATATTACAAGATCCAAAATATTAGGGACTGAAGATCCTCTCGCTCTCGTCGGAGTTTCAATATACTGATGTAAAATTTTTTTTCGTAATATGTCAATGAAAGTCATTTCTAGTTGACCTGATGTACTCCAGGTCTTCCAATTAATATTTGGGAAATTGAAATCACCTATTATGAGCTTATGGCCCTGAAGTTTACAACCGTCATTAATGAAACTGCACAGTTCTGAATTATTATCCTGAGAACAAAAATATAAAAAAAACGTGGTCATCACGCCACGTCGCCATGTGAACTTGATTCTATAGCTGCTAGTGCTCGATCTGTCTCGTTACAGCAACTTTTTTTCACGAATGCAATAAAGTAATAAACTGTCATTAATGCCAGCTATATTTTGTTTTCTCTTAGGCTACTATGTTGATAGTTAGCATTTTTTACGCGCGACAGCAGAATGATTCGCGCGTCCTAGCTATAGCCAAGGCGTCCGTCTGTAGGCTTACCTCTGTATCCCTCTGTCTGTGTGTCCGTCACACCCCCTTGAGCCTTAACGGTGCAAGCTAGGATCACGAAATCTTCACTTTCGGTAAGAAAGAGGGGTACCCTCTAGGCCTAAAAGTCTTTATTTTGCCGCTATTGGTTCGTCTAAAACAGCTACAGATAGGCATAGAAAAGCTTTTTAGGCGTATTAACATCGATGACCTTGAACGATCTTGAACACCAACATTGGGGGGTTTTGGTAATATTTTGGCGATTTTCGGCTGCGGCGCACACTACATGAGTGAACTGCGACGAACTGGCTGGAGATAGACCAAGACACTGCGAACAGGAACTGCTAAGCCTGACGCGCATCTCATGAGCTTTGCTCTAGTTACTTGTCTCGCTTTTCGTTTTCTTTTTTCTTGCACTCATTTTATCGTTTGATTCCACTAACACGGCAGAACGTCCGAAAAGTGAAAGTTACAGTGGGCCTAAGTTATACCCCGTTTACATAATCAAGCTGGCTCGACGAGCTGGCTATATGTTAGCTGGACGAGCCAGCTTGATGTTTGCTCGACGTTTGCTCGATGTTTGTTCGATGTTTGCTATGCTTTATGCATGCTTTATATTTGCTCGATGTTTGCTGGACGTTTGCTGGACGTTTGCTCAATCGTGTAAACGGGGTATTAGTGGCCGTTTGTAATCACTTCACACATGTAAAATTTTTTTTTAAATATCGAACTGGCGGAGGAGCTCATCAGTTCTGCAGTGCTGATAGTACTTCGCAGGCCGTCGGTTCGAGGTCTAAAGGCGCGTAGAGAACGACGTAAAGCCCAAATTCCATTACGCCGACTTTGCGACAAAGTCCACGACAAAGTGGGTCAAAAATTACAATTATCTAGTTTTTGCTCCAGTGTTTAGAAAAAGGGTAATTTTCTGACATTTTTTTATTTTGCCGCGTAGTGTAGCCCATAGCGTAATAACGCAAATTTTCTACAGAGTAGTGCAAAAAACGACCGATTTTTACAGTCTATAAGTGTTGGGAAGTGCAGATAGTCGGTGATGTACTTTTAAGGCTCGCAAAAAGCAACGTAACTGAACTGAACTGAACTGACATAGGCCTAGTTTAGTTTTTGACGAACTGACTAGTAAACAAGCCGTAATGCATCACAGTAGGCACCGTCTAACGGCGTCGGTAGCCTACGTGGCTACGCTCACGCACTCGTCAAACAATCACCAATAGGCTCGGTTTGCTTGCGCATTTTTTAGTTTGTCAAAAACTAAACCGTTCAGTTCACTTACATTGCTCTGTACGCGTCTTTAGTCTTTCTTGACTTGTGGTGTATGTGCGCCGATAGTGTACTGTTACGACTGTTCACATAAACGGCATCTGCCGTTATCGCGGTGATAAGGCCCAGCCTCATAACCGCGTGGTGCTGCGATGTTTTGCAAATTATTATTAATTTATAGATTTACCGGTACAAACATTTATAATTAATATCGGCTGTAACTCCTCCAATATCGAGTCGTTGGCTCTGCGTTTCGTCCAACTAATTTGCATCACCTTTCGAATGTCTTGTATATCTCAAACATTTTAAAGGCACGTGTGCACAGCGACGTAACTGAACTAAATTGACACGGCTTAGTTTTTGATGAACTGACCAATGGACAAGCAAAGCGAGCCCATTGGTCATTGGTCATTGGTTGACGCATACGTGAACGTAGTCATGTAGGCCACCAACGCCGTTAGACGGTGCCTACCTTTTGGTCATTTCGTCAAAAGCTGCAGCATGTCAGTTCAGTCCAGTTACGACGTTCTGTACGCGCCTTTACATTTTTGCTGTCTGCTGCTTTAGTTGACCAGGCTTCGCAACCACGAAATGATGCCACAGACCTACAGAATACGTACTTTTTACACATGCAGTTATTGTTAAAAACCATTTTGTATTAGTTTCTTTTTCTCGTTTGTCTGTTTCGTTCGCAGACTGATCGAATCGATACGATGTTACGAATTGCTACCGGCTCATTTCTACTGTATCTTGTGTCTTGAACGGTGTGCTTTATTGCATGGACGGGCAGCGCATTTTGCTTTTTCTCAAATCATCGTAGGACGTTATCGCTTCGCTTCTTTCAGAGTCGTCTAACCGCATGCCGAAACTGTTTGTTATAGGTAGGTTGCACCGTAGGTGGGCTAAATACTGCGAGATGCGATTCTCATGCGATATGATTTAAGTCTGCTTAATACCCCGTTTACACGATTTGCTTCATGTGTGCTTCATGTTTGCTTCATCGTATAACTTAATTGACCATGGCAGGCCGTGTTTACAATTTGCGTGTGAAATTAAACACTTGTAAACGTTTTGCCAAATTTTATAGCCACGTGGCCGGAATAATATTGTTGGATTGGCTTTCCGCGGGAGAACGTACAATATCTTTGACAAGATGCAAGATAAAGATTTTAGTGAAATTTTGTGCTGGCCACGTCACGCACTGTGACGACACGTATGCGGCCGTCCGTCTAGTTCTTCACTAGTTGATATTGTGCCAGTGTGCAGTAAGCGCAGAAGCCGGCCAGCGCGAGATCCACAAGCGGTAAGTAAACATGTACGCGAGGTATGGAATACAGAACGTAGACGGTAGAGTGTGGAGATTTTTTGACGTCCGATGACTTTTGGCAATTTAGAGTTAAATGGACACGCTCGTTGCTCTTGCCGTGATAAGTATTTAACGTTAGTTTGAATTATTCATTGATGTTTTGTTTCGACTTAGAGATAAACGAACGAGCAAGATTTAAATATGTTGCCTGTTAGGACGGCCGCATAATAATTTGAATACAACGCCCAACATTCTGCAGCGCCATGTAGGCCTACCACACATCGCAACATCCGACTGAAATTTACGTGCCCGTGAACAGCATTGATGATTAGCATCATCATCGTCATCATCGTCGTGGTTGCTAGGCAACATGCTCAGCAGCAGCAGCAGCAGCACTGTATCTCATAACGTATCAGTCAGCTAGGTGTAAGTCAGTCTCTGCTTGCTCACTCACCTGCAGCTCAATCGCACATATACACGATTGCTCGCCGCTGCCGTTAAGTAGACCTGTACAAGAAAGCCCTATGGTCGCAAGGAAACCGCGTGCGATGCCGCAATCATTTCGGCGCAATAACCTCACAATGCGTATAGGCTACATTTTTGCTGATGATGGGCTATAGTACGAGTAAATACTTTATTCAAATTTTTTTGCGGTGGTCTTCGTGTTTCATGTTTTGTGGATCGTCGTGCGCTTTTAGAGCCACTTCGCTCGGATAGCGTAATACGAGACCGTCGTTTGCGCGAAGCACGACTGCAGCCGAAAATTGTGAAAACAATATACGACTGTAAGCTGGGTGTGGTTTGAGCAATGCAGCTCGAAGCCTGTTGTTGTGAGAAGTTTGGAAACAGTATAGCGGGAGCAGAGACTAATGCAGTTAAGAAAGTCAACCGTCTTTGACACGGTTGTTCCTATATAGGCCTACCAGAGCGTCTGTAATAATCATAATGTGCAAGGTCGCAGTCGCTAAACATAGACAGTCATGATGTTACTTACAGAGTGAGCCAAAAACGTGACACTTTTGTCCATGTTTTCGCCAATTATTGACCGATTTTCGAAATTATTTCATTGACACACTCTGCGGACAATTTTCAATAACGCGATCATTACATATTCCACCACACCGTAAATTCGTGTCTACACTACCTTGTGAAATATCAATGAAATATGCATATATAACGATATTAACAAACAAACATTTTGGTAAAATTGAAAAAAAAACACTTTAGACCAACATTACAGTGAATATTCTGTATGACACTAAACTGGGTCTAACACAGTTTAGTGTCATGTTTGTTTAAAGTGTTTTTTTCAATCGCCTAATTTTTTTGTTATTATCGTTAGTTTTGCTTACATTTGTATTTCACAAGGTAGTGTAGAGACGCATTTACTGTGCGGTGAAATATATAATAATCACATTATTGCAAATTGTCTGCAGAGTGTGACAGTCAAAGAAGTTTGAAAATTGGCCAATAATTGGCGAAGATATTGACAAAAAGTAAAGTGCCACGTTTTTATGGCCCACGGTGTAGTGGCGGATCCATAGGCGATCGCCCAACTCTCTAGCCGGTGTTTAGAAAATAACGAAAAATGTACAATACTGTAACAAAAGTATGCATCAAACTTAGCGTTTTTGTTTCTTTCTTTTTGCACTGCCTTGGTCCAGCCAACAGCCGATGGTCAACAGCGCTTTCTCACAGCTCTGCGACCGACGCGATCGGTGCTTGTCTCTGTTTCCACGCGTGTCGCAGCCCGCAATCGCGAAAAATTCACTAAAACCCCTTATTTTGGGGGTTCACGGTCATTCAAAGTCATCGATGTTGACATTTCTAAGAAGCTCGTTGCTAGTGCTTATTATGGTAAGCAATATATCTGTGCCTATCTGCAACCATTTTTACGTTAGAAGAGCCAATAACGGTAGAATAACGCTTTTTAAGGAGGGTGCCCCTCTTTCTCCCCTTCGTTCGTAGGGACCCCTTTCACCGAATGACATGAAATTTTCTCACAAAATACTAGAGACTCTAAGCTATCACGTGGTGAAAACCGGAAGTGTCTGTCTCTTCTGGGCTCTGATCGTTACTGGGTTGTGACAGACAGACACCAAGACAGAATTACCATAGCTAATACGCGCTATAGATGCTAGCTGTCGCGCGTAAAAATTTTAAGCGCAGGATATTTATCCTGCAGCCGTATCAGTAGCCTAGCAAATTTAGTTGAATCGGTGTCGTTTTTGTTTGGCCGAATAAATAGTCTATTCTATTTATCCGGCCGCCGAATAACTAGTCGCCGCGTAAAATTGATCGGAGCAATTGCCTGCTTTCCCCGTCACAACGCCACTGGTGATTACGTGATAATGCTAATGGCGAAATAGATGACTGATGCGGTTTCAGAGACGGTGAGGATGCAGAGCAAGCGCGGTCGTATAACGGAACGAGAGGGCACGCTGTTTGGTCGCTTCATTCCACTCGGCTTCAAGTTGGACAATCCCGACACGGCCTGGGTCTACGATGAAGAGCCCCACGTTCAACGCAGACAGGTGCAGCATGCGATGCTTATTATTTTTAGCGACATAATAAATGTGACGTGCATGCCACTGAGTAGCAAATTTTTTTACAGTGTTTACTGGTAAAAAATTGAAGGGTTAACTTCCAATACCTGTTATGTCACTTTTGCTTATAGTGGAAAAACTGAGTTCTGACTAAAATAGACTTAACGTGTTCTAGAATTAAGCCAAAATACACATGTTGACAAAACGTGGAATTAACAGATATTGGAAGTAAGCCTTTTAATTGTGAAAATTGTTCAGTATTTAGCAAAGATATGGACAAAGTCGAATAACTTAGTTTTTGGGGCCACTCTATATATACTGGCAGCAAATGGGACATTGACTTGAAAAAAGATAGCCTAAGTTTTCAAAAAGCTTTGTTCTGTAAAAACCTAAAACTCCAAAAGTCCAAATGTTAGGTTTTTGCTTTTGTTATTATTTTGTCGTGCAATTTGAACTGAACAAAAAATGATACGACGTGGAGAATGATTTTTTTTGGTCTCATAATTTCTGTCCCGTCCTCGCACGCTGAAACTTAAATTTTTTTAAACCTTTAAGTTTAAAATCAAAAGCCTTTATTCCAAAACTTAGGGTTTTCCAGTCCTTATTACATGGATGAGAAAGTTATGTTGTCTTGTTAGCGTGACGTAAACAATGTCGATGCCTCCTGTTGCCATTCGTTCGGCAGCCGTATCAATAGCCTACAAGAAATCTGAGCTAATGCTCATGAGACGCGCGAGAGCCTATAGCAGTTTCTGTTCGCAGGTAATCTTGGTCTGTCTCCATCCATTTTGTTGCAATTCACTCTTTGGCAGCCAAAATCGCCAAAAATCACTAAAAACTAGAGCTGTCAAAGCGTTAATTTTTTAACGCATTAACGCACTGCGTTAATTTTTTTTAACGCATTAATTAACGCGTTATTAACGCACCCAGACCCGTCGAGAGGGAGAGTAGGGATAAGTTACCCCGGGCCCAGCGACGTTTGGGGGCCTCGTCTGTAGAGTATAGAAAGATAGAAACGCATTTTTAAACGTATAATCAATAATAACTGACGTCATAGCTAGCATATAAATCTATTAGCCTGTCGTAGGAATAATTATTTACAGTAGTGATGAACGGCAACTACAGTTTAGTTACTTAAATTCATTCGATTGTCAAATAACTGCAGTTTAACGAAACAATGAAACTTTTCTCTACAGAATTTAGTAAATCTAAATAAATTAACATTAATTTACGTATGTGCTTTAATTTTTTAACGCGCGTTTATTTTTAACGCGCGTTAATTTATTAACGCATTAACGAGTTAATTAATGCGTTAATTTGACAGCTCTATTAAAACCTATATTTTTAGGGTTCAAGGTCAATCTAAGTCATCAATGTTGACAATTCTAAGAAGCTCGTCGCCAGTGCTTGTTATGATAAGCGGCATGTCTGTGTCTATCTGCAACCATTTTTACGCTAGACGAGCCAATAGGCTACCGGTAAAATAACGTAGGCCTACGTCTTTTAAAGGGGGTGCCCCTTTTTCGTCCCCTCGTTCGTGAAGACCCCTTTTGACCCAGTGGCATCGAATTTTGTCCCAAAATATTAGAGACTAGCTATCATATGGTGTAAAACAGAACTCTTTATCTCACCTGGACTTGAATAGGTACCGGGTCGTGACAGACAGACAGACGGACAGACGGACAGACAGAATTACCATAGCTAATACGCGTAAAACGGTGCGGTACTCCGCAGACACGCAGAGACTTCATCCTTAAAATAAAACAAAACGAAAAGGTTTCCCGCCGTTCTACTATGTCGCCAGCCCAAAAGCACAAAAATTTATAGGACGACTTAATAGCAACAGTGCCCGCTGCACCCTAGTCACATTAATCGTTATTAGGCTTTGTATGCGTTGAGCGTCTACACTCTATGATCTTCGGACGGCCGGCCGCATACACGTCTTATCGACATCTCAGTTTGTTTGTTCTGTTGTGCAGATGATACTAAAGAAGTATCCGGAGATCAAGAAGCTGATGGGTTACGACCCAATGGTCGCAGTCTACGTCAGTGTTGAAGTGATTGCTAACGTGGCTATATCGTGGCTTCTGCGAGATGCCAGCTGGGCCGTCATCATACCCATGGCTTGGGTCGTGAGCGCAACGATCAACCACTCTCTCGGTTGTGTATTTCATTTTCCCGTGTTCGAATATTAAACTGTAGACTGTCTCTTCATCGCGCAAGGCTAAGGCTGTCAGCGGTAGCCTCAGCCTCGGCTAATAGCTATCGGCCTACCTGGGCCAGTTTGCTAGCAGCTAATTGCAACAAGGCCCTATATCGTCAAACCCGTCGAAAGCCACAGCGGGGCCGGGGGAAACATTCTCGTGGTGCCCCCAAAAAACATTTTAGCGGGGCCCCTCTAGCGAGAAAAACTTTTAAATTTTTCTTTTCAAAATGGTGCATTCTGATGTATTTTTGTATTTCTGAGCGACGGCGGGCCCCCAAACGTCGCGGGGCCCGGGGTAGCTTACCCCCCGTCTACTCCACTCTCTCGACGGGCTTGTATATCGTAGGCCTAATGGTATGGTGTCTAAAAATCCGGTCTTGTGACCTTCCACGTTGCCCTATGACCTTGAGTTCAATAGCTTTTTGCGGTTTTCGAGGTACATGTTAGTGCAGATTTTCAGCAAGCTAAGTGCAGCGATTGATGAGTTACCGTGTTGACAGAGAAAAAAGGTTTAGAGACGATCCTGAAACAGTACTGTCGTCGCTACCAAAGTGCAACATGGTAATGAGGTCTGGCGGTTAACACGTTAAGAGTTAAAGGTGGTGCTAAGCACTTAATGGAAACCTAGCCAGAGCTACGGAGCGTCACCTGCCGTATGGAATCACGTAGTGTTACCTGCCACCCGACACAGGTAAACGTGCATCGTCTTAACCTCAGCCAAATAAGCCGGTACTCGATTTACCTACTCGGAGGGATGAAAGGCTGAGTTGACCTAGCGACTGGTTACATACTGAGGTGGTTTACCAGCTCGCAGGCAGTCACCCATCCAAGTACTAACCCGGCTCGGCGCAAAGCAACTTCGTTGATCGGACACAACGCGTTACCGCTACCTTAGGCCACCAACCCAGTCAGGTATGTCATATCACCGTAGTTCCCCTACGCCCAGAAGTACCTGGGTGCGTAACTGTCTGCAGACAGGTAAACCACCTCGATATGCAACGACTCAGGTCTAACTAAGCCTGGCCATCATTACGTGATGGATAAGCAAGCGTCTAGTAAGAATTAAAAAGTTGTGCAAGTTAACTTTACAGAAAATTTAAAATTAAAATGCATGCTTTTGCTTAGCACGTTTAGAAGTTTTTCAGCTAACAGCTCTCACAAATTGCATTGAGATGCAATTAATAAGTTTTTTTTGTTTTATTCAGATTTATTGACAAACTGAAATGTTTTATCTTTTTGGAAAAAAGATTATATTTTTTCATATGATTGCTATCGTCTCTATTTTAATTTTAGCGTTGTTTAATGACGTCACTTTGATTGAAAACTGAACTACTGAGACTTTATTTTTTACTATTTTTTGCAGTGATATTTTGTGTATACTTCAGGTGGCGCCATACATGAGATAGGACACAATTTGGCATTTGGACACAAGCGTCCGTTGGCTAACCGAGTGCTGGGCATGTGGGCCAATTTACCCATGGCTATTCCGCTGTCGGTTACCTACAAAAAGTATCATTCCGACCATCACCGATATCTCGGGTAAGAAACGTCGTTTACTGTTTGTAAGATTCTACAGCATTTTTTTCAGATAACTTAAAAGTGGTGTATGTAAGCTTATGTGCACGCAGTAGCCTATGGAATAACAACCACATGGCTTACTTAAAGTGAATCGCAGGCACTAATAATGTGAAACTCCGGACCTGACTTGATCGCGTCTTTGATAATTTCAAAGTATTGCATTCTATGTGAAGTCCTTCTGGTTAACAGTAATTATTTTGATCCATATTTTAGATATAACTTATGCGTAATATTACGTACAACGTGCATTACTAGGCCTACGTGATTGTTTATATTCCAGTTTTTCACATAGATGACAAAGTTTATTTCAGTTCCAGTTTTAGTTTTAGTTAACTATTATTGCGAAGTCTTGTGTTCGCCATTATTTTGGTATTTTTTGTTAATAAGTAAATAAGCAAATAAAACGTAAATTTGTACAGGCCTAGCATAACGTTCAAAGTTAATCTCTAGTGTGCGCTAGTCGCATTAGTAAAAGGTGCAAGAATGTCAACTTATCTACAGAACTGAGTGTCCATAGATTACATGTTAAAGCAGTTAGGACCATTGTTTGTACAATATGCCGAAGCTACCGACTATTTGATCTGTGCCTGTATGGCAATAATCAGAGACATCGTTGTTTGGTCGTCTAACGTCTTAGGCCGGTATTCCATTACATCTGTTTTGTCGATCTGCCGCCAGGTCTTCGATTTGTCGACTAAGTTAGACAGAGGGGTCGTGACCAGGCAGGACTGAAGGGGATTCCCTCCCTCCCTAAATTTTGGGCTGTCAGAAAATTATTTGAAAATATGCTTTTTCTTGTCAAAAAATCTTTGTCCAAAAGTGCATAACTCAGAGCTGAAAAAAACATTTTGAAGAAATTTAGGGATAAGTTGAAACTTTGAAAATCCATATAATTTTCTGCGTCGGAAATTTCGAATGTCTATCAAAAAAAAACAGCGACTTCTAGCCCGATTACGTTTTTAACCCCCCCCCCTCCCGAAGCCGCTGTATCTGAAGACGTGTTTTTTGAGAAGTTGAGAAGGATCTCAGCAAGGTGGAAGTCAAAGAATTTGTTGCAGTATTTGTTTATTTTGCTTCTGTATTGTAGTAGGCCTAGTTGTTGTAATAGGCGTCTACATATTCTGCTACAGGCACGACGTACAAGACGTTGATATCCCCACGGCGTTTGAGAGCCACCTGTTTCGTCACTGGACGTCGAAGTTGCTCTGGCTGACCATTCATCCAGCCATCCACGGCATTCGTCCCTTCATCAAGAACCCCGTCCCACTCCTCACCCTCGAGATCGTCAACTTCTTCGTCCAGATCGGCTTCGACGGGCTAATCTTCTACTTCTTCGGCTTCAAGTCGCTGATGTACCTTCTCATCGGGACCCTCCTGGGACTGGGGCTCCACCCCCTGGCTGGGCACTTTATCTCCGAGCACTATCTCTTCGCCAAGGGCCAGGCGACGAGCAGCTACTACGGCTCGGGCAATTTCTTCATCTATAACCTCGGCTATCACATCGAGCATCATGATTTCCCGTACATCCCTTACAACCGCCTGCCGGAGGTCCGGCGCATCGCCGCCGAGTTCTACGAGGGTCTGCCCTACCACACCTCGTGGTTCCGGGTACTCTGGGATTTCGTGTTCCGAGACGACATGGGTCCCCACGCCCGGGGAGTCGGCTACCTTCCGCAGGGAATGAACGAGGATGACGTGGAATCGGAATCGAGAGCCAACAACAACAAGAAGAGTTCTTAAGGCGCGTACAGAGCGACGTAACTGAACTGAACTGAACTCACGGTTAAGTTTTTGACGAACTGGCCAATGGGCAAGCAAGGCGAGCTCGTTGGTCATTGGTTGACGCGTACGTGAGCGTAGTCACGTAGGCGACCGACGCCGTTAGACGGTGCCTACAGTAATGCATTACTGCTTGCTCATTAATCAATTCATCAAAAACCAACAATGTCAGTTCAGTTCAATTCAGTTCAGTTACGTCGCTCTGTACGCAGCTTTAAGCCTTCAGCATTTAGGATACAGACCAAAGGTTGGATCTGCTTTTTGCTTGGGGCTAATTAATAAGGCATTTTGTCGGAGATGGGTCATTGTCGTCTGTAATATACAGTACGAGGTTTAGTGCAAAAAGGTCAATGATTAAGATCATAAAGGTCAACAATAACCAAATTAGTGTAATTTTTTTTTTTGTTTTTAACACAGCTAAGTTTAAAAAAATCGCTTTTTGCAGTATGAGGTCTCTATTAATTTGGTCGTTGGTGATCTCATTGATACTTGATCTGCTTTGACCTTTTTGCACTTTATTTCGCCAAAATGTCACACTCACAGTTCTAAAGCACAGTGTCGTTGTTCATTGTGTCATTAGGGTAGATAGAAGCGCTTTTTCCCTTGCGTAGCTGTATACAGTCGAGTTTTTGTTGTTGATATTTGCACGTTTACAGTTTCGTAAGCAATCGCCTGTTAGCATATCATGCGTCGATGTTGCGTGCTGACAAAAGCTGATTGGCCCTAAAAAGAATGGAACTTAACATTGTGACTGTAATAATATTTATTGATTACAAAAATACTGAATAATTGCATTTGACTATTGTTGCTGTGATGTTATGCAGTTGTTAGAGTAGTTTTTTGTTAAATATCTACTTTAATACATGTACGCTGGGTCTCAAATAAAACATCCCCGACATTTTCGATTGTAACTTTAAAAAAATTATCAGATTCTAATAATTTTTAGTGCGAATATTTCAGACACAACTTGCCATCAAATGACCATTCAGTTTTCTACCTCGCCTAATGTTTCCTTCTGTACTACCAAGAGAATGCGGACCAAGCGAAATATGCGTTGAAACGCGCAAAAAACGTGAAAAAATCCTCGACTTCATCGATTATAACTTAAAGAAACAATATCAGATTTTAATAGTTTTTGGCCGAAATATTTGTGACATTACTCGCTATTGAATGGCTGTTTAAGTTCTTATCTTACCTAATGTCTGCTCCTACACTACCTGGGAAAAACAGACCAAGCAAATCATGTGTTGAACTGAATGAAAAAAACTTCAATAAATTCCATCTATCCAGATCTCTGGGCCCCAACAACCAGTCGATTACAAGGTTTGACTATCATAAAGCAGTTTGTCTATTAGGTGACGTTCAAGAATGTTTATGAATTGAAGAAGTGACTGATAAAGTCTGAATTGATCTGAAGCAGAACATTGTTGATACTGCTGTCAATAAATGTGGAAAGCATCTTCATGCCTGTGTTCGCATTGCAATGTGCTCACATTTCAAGCAATTTTGCTATAGGCAGTTGAAAAACAAAACATTTGGATGAAATGTCAACCATAGTGTCAAAAAAGTTAACAAAATATGTTTCTTTTTGTGCGTTATTTAGATTAAGCAATAATACTGCATTGAGTAAAAAAGCAATATTTCGTTGGTTGTGTTTTCCCCAAGTAGTGCACAAACAGACTTTAGTGAGGTGGAAAATTGAACATTATTCAATGGCAAGTTGTCTCGGGAATATTCATACCAAAAATTATTAAAATCCAATAATCCTACTTCAAGTTACAATCGAAAATGTTCGGGATGTTTTTTGAGGCACAGTGTATACACCGGTACAATTACATAAAATGAGCTGTGTTGGCTTAACTTGTGCATGTTTCATGCAAGTAAAAAGTACCGGTTAACTGCTGTAATTGAAGACTTTTCTTTGTTTAATAACGTTCAGTTGTGAAGCCTGTTAATGTCATAGAACGCAGTAAAGTGATTATGAAAAGATGCTTTAAAGCATTGCGTACATCTGCAACAAAATCGAAACAAAACTTGAAATTTAGCACATTACGCTAGTGTTTGTAATCTACACGACTGTGTAGGCACTAATAAAAAAGGAAAAACACTGAAACATTTCAAACATGCGATTCTGGCTTAGGCTACTTTTTAAAATAGTTTTTCGCACTTGTAAGTGCCGCTTTGTATAGTTATAACTGTGCACCAGGGTACTCACCGATCCATCATTGTAATGTTGAATGTCTTGTTATTGCACAGTGTTGTTCTGTGTTAATTGGTGTTCTTTTTTATTAGACCGCCCGGAACGGTAGTTCCCGGAAGGCCTCATGTTTTACTGCTGTTTATTATTGTTATTTTTTTCATCGCGAGATCTTCGAGGTCCGTGGGCCAATCTCCGCGAAATTTTGCCACATGGTTGGAAGCATGTTCAACTTACAAATGCCGTCCAAAAATTTGGGGGACTGCCCCTCCCCCTCAATTTTTTTTTTTTGGGGGGGGGCGAAAAACACGCTAATTTTGGCTCGATTTCAGACCACTTCCCATTTTGAGCGCGAACATCTCCGGAACGGATAGAGA
>Ga0209367_1008477_pt1 | contig 14049 bp, 8 predicted proteins | sample WorMetLIZISLAND2_FD_187412 | JGI IMG/M metagenome (GOLD analysis project Ga0209367, IMG submission 187412) | Marine gutless worms symbiont microbial communities from Max Planck institute for Marine Microbiology, Germany - Olavius geniculatus... ... | reverse complement strand
AACAGGTAGTTATAATGTGCCACATTATCAACATGGAACAAAATGTTTTTAGCAGTCGCTTGAACTGTTCAGAGTCAATATCAGTCTGTGCCGGATGAAATGAGACAGCGAGTTCCATGGTTTTGGACTCTTGGCTCACTAGTGTAAGTACAGCTTAACAGTCTCTCCAGCAAACATTTGCTGATGAAACAAAATATTCACAGTATGTCTGAGGTAGTGTAGTATGGAAAAGAAACAAATTACAACCCAGGGGAGGCCTGTAACCAGACGTTTCCAAACGGAGCTTCAAGTCAACCCTAATACTCTAGGGTCACAAAGTTGCCCTCCATATATTTGAGCTAGAAAGTATGCAGAGCCCTGCAAATTCTACCAGCGGGGTCCAGGACAAAGGCCTGATTGCTAACACATTTTTATGCATTTGGATGTCAAAATCACATCGGCTGATAAGGTTTTACTTTTACATAGTGCTTCCTAGTTCCCGCTAATGAGATTCAACTGAACCATCGAAGCTCCCTGGCTATGGGCCTCTGGAGATCTATAATTTTATTTCAATGGCAACTCGAGCATTATTGGCACTTAACGCTATTTACATAGCAATACATCAAAAATATCATAGTCATCATCATCATCATTTTCAATGAGTAAAATTTAGGAGCAAAAACAAAGAATTAACAACAAACAGCTATACCAAAATGTCAAAGTTTTTGTTAAAAAAACAAGTTCTGCAAAACTTCAGTTTTCTGAACAATTCTGATTGGCTTTTTTCCTCCAGTGTATCATAATTAAACTTTCAAAATTTTCCTTCAAGTCATAATTTTCACCCAATTTCATCATCGTTTTTCTCCTTACTTGTTGAAAAATTAACAAGGTAAAGAATTAACATTTTTACATGACAACTATGGCCCTCACTTAACTGTTATCACAAAAATGCACTATGATGGCAACAAATCAATTGAATTTCAAGTCACCAACATAAGGTGCACTTCACAACATTGTACAAAGCAAAGCTGGAATGGAATTAGCTGACTGACAATGGCAGAAGTCGCCAACACAAAATCATGATTTGACAACATATTTAGGCAAAAATACCAAAACAAATGTGCAATGATTCTATCAGTGTTAACCATCAGTCACATCTAGGACCAAGTACAAAGAAAAGAAAACTGTGCAACAAGTGTTAAGTGATGGTCACATCTGGCAGCAAGCAAGGAGATGGTTTTGTGCAACAGAATCACAGTTGCGAGTGTGAAGACGGCTTGTATTTCCACAGCAACTGACGTCTATCTCTACAAATGAACAATACCAATACTGCCTGCTAAAAAGAGGCACAGAAAAAATAGAAAATTCACCCCATTAACAGGTTTGACAAAAATCTGCCGGAATGAAAATGCCAAATAACTGTCCTTCACAGCTGCTGCATATAATGCTCTTATATCTGAAATAAACAAAGTTCAGACTCAAAAAATCAAGTGCACTGCATTATTCAACAGAGCTTCTAAAAAAATTCTTCAATCAATGCCATCATAGCTGCAGGCAGTATTTTCTATGCCTCCTGTAGTTTACTCCGACTTATCGACAAGAAGTAGTGCAAGAATGCATTACTGATCTTCGTAATTCACTGTACACGGTGTCCGCAAAAATATTAAACCTCCTTGCAATGTTGAATACCATCAATTATTTATATCTTTTTTTCACACAGAAGATTAAACATGAAATAAATTCTGAACAAAAAATAACGTTGGCGGCATAAAATGCACATGGTGTCACTGTAGCCAATAATTTACTGAAATCAGTCACACTGCTACAGTGAAGAAAGTGCATACAATTGCATAGTTTTCATTGGAACACGGTGTATATAACAAAGAAAACCTTATGAGCAAAGCAGATTAAGCCAGTGTGCCATGCAAGAACGAGATATAAACTGCATGCAAAAACTCTCAGAAACCATAACGAAAATACCCAACAAAATGGAAATCCGGGCAAAAAATAACATGCTGCAGCTGCATGCAAGCTTTTGATGATAACCACTCAATTGTGAATAAATAAATGAACGACTTTTAACAGTCTGTCTGCACCTCGACATTTATTTAGTCATTTGCACATGGGGTCAAAAATTACCCGTACCAAACCTCTATTTTCTCATGCCAGTCTATAGGTGTGATAAAAACTAAAAGTAATTTCCATTAGCAGAATGTCTTCGCAACAACATACATTAAATTGTTTCTGGCAAACATATCTGTAAATAGTGTTAATTCGGAGTTAATGTAACACCATAAATGTCCAAAATACGTACATAGTTAATATGCTGCGGAGAGTGAGGGTCAGTTAATTACTGCCGATAGTCAACAGTTGTCAGATGCCAACGGTGACGACTCCCTAGAGACAATGCATGGCGCGCAGTGCACACGTGCGTGTTGTGGTTACGTCGTGCTGGGTGCACACCGGGGTGCCAAATGCGTCACATTCCTTGCCGGTCACTGATAAATGTCTGGAATGCATCATAAATGTTCCCAAGTTCCACTCTGTCAGGTAAACCACCTCTTTCCATCAAAACGTTGTGATGTGGTAGATGTGAACTCGGAGGAAAGTGACGTTTCCAGGTGACCGAACCACTTATCGACATCATCATCGTAATCATCCATGATCCATTGACTGCACAAGAGCTGCATCGTCCTGCGACACAGACCCCACGTTGTAGTCCATAGTTGTGTCGATATCATCCGACAGACAGTCATCATCGTTAAGTCCAGTTGACAGATGACTTATCAAATAGTACACGTGAAACATCAGCACCGACTTCAATGACTCAGAACTCTCACTCGTGACGATGTCAATTATGTCATTATGTGTCTAGTTGTAGAATTTTTGCCAACACTCGTTAGAATGATATCTAGTCACAAATAAATCGTTTTTGACATTCTGCCATTAGGCTACTGCATGTATACAAACAATGCTGAAATGCAGCTGACAGATGAGCATTATGCAAAGATGTGCGATGGTCAGCAGTCGATTCCTACTCGATGTCAGAAATTAATACACATGGTATGATGAAACGCCAATGTGAGGTCATCTGGCATTCTTCGTGGTCATTGGAAAATCACAGTCTTTGAGAACCAGAATGACAAAGAAATGTTTTGACTATAAAGAGCGGCAAAGATCCGTGTCTGGCATCGAGCATCTGTAAATCCGTCACGGTCAAGCCAATGGCCGCAATTACCGAGTGTCTTCACCATGCACGCACTGCCGACTACAGATGACGTTATCATGATTACCACCCCACCCACATAACAATCTGTGCTGCGCTGGGACTGGTTTAAGTTCCTAAAGCGCTCTTAAAGAGGGTTATGTTCAAAAATACTTGATTAAACATTGCCCACTACATGTACAGTCACCCAGTTTTCACTGTTCTATAGCAGACACTTATGGCCTAAAAAGTCATAGAAGCACTTAGCACTGTCTCAACTAAAACTGACGCGATCGTCAAATATTTGATAGCGGAATCAAAATGACCCCCATGTGCAAACGGATTGTTAATTGTTTTAAGCATATTGAAGTATATATTCTAGTATATATTCAAGTATATGCTAATTTAATATAAATTTTATCAATTCTCATATGTGTGTTGATCAAGTACTCTATGTATCTAATAATCAAATCTATGATCTAGTGTCATTTAGAGAATACGAAAACAATAACACAATTTTGGTGGTAAAAAGAGAGACATAAGCTCAAGTAAACAAAACAACTTCAGCCGAAAAATACAGACAGAATATGCAGCAGCACCAGCAACAAGCAAACATAACGAGTACAACGAGGATGATGATGATGATAACAAAGATATTTAGATTATGAACTAAATGAAACAAGTGCACTAAACAAAATCTAATTTAGCAGCAACTTCAAGAATGGCTTGAAAACAAAAGTCAATAAAATAACAAGTTTAGTTGTTTTCTTTTCTGACCATACACAAAACATTGCCAGTGATGACAACACCTGAATAATTATAATATGCCAAAAAGAAATCTAAAGTGTGCTCAACGGCCAACTGAGAATCATGCTTAAGCGTCTATGGCAGAAAAAACACAAATACAGTGCAAAAAGTTCACCTGAAAAACATAAACCGGACTTAGCACGTGATGACAAATAACCACATAATAATAGATAAATAACTGTAATAAAGAAATAAATACTACATGAGCAAGAAGTGTTTATAAAAGACTCACGGCTGGTCGAAGCTCTTGCTAATATGGAAGTCGGTCGTAGTTCTGTAGAGACTGGTAAGATAGAGAGCAACTATTAGGGCAGGAATCGTCAATGCAAGACACCAAGCCACGCTGAACCAGAACCCATTCTGTGCCACAAAACGACACACACATACACTACCATAACATCACATCATCAATTACACACAAAATGAGAACTGTAGGCTTCAATCCTCAGAGCTTCTCCGCTGCTGGCCTATCAACAGAGAACAGTTTGCCGTCGAAGCTGAAAAATGCGTCACTGACCACTGGACAGTTCACCGGCCAGCTAAAGAGAGATGGTGAACTACTAAACTGTAATGTTCTGCTTCGTACATCTAGCTATAGCATAGGCTACAGCATAGCTGTAGTCCAGCTGTAGTATATGAGACCCAATCATCAAGTCTCATCATGACCGGTTGTTTGTTTATCATAACTGTGTTAAGAACGGAATGTGCACCCTCATTTCTGCATTAATATTATCATTCTTGTCTACTCCACTGCTAGGCTCAGATGTGCCGAGAAATTATCCAAATCTTACACCCAACAAGTTTACTGAATATTGTCTGAAGACAGTGACACACACAGGCATAAACCAGTAGCAAATTCAACGATATCATCACATCTCTTCAGAAACTAATTTCCTGATAACCGTTTTCTGCACAATAACTGACCCGACCCAACCCAACCCTTATTAGTGGACGCAGTGTACTTTGGCTTCTCGACTGACTTAAGAATCTCTGATTGGCTGACTGACAGATCATGGCAGACTACAACAAGCACAGTCGGCAATCTACAGAAACATACACACACTGAGACAGACAGACAGACAGACAGACAGGCATAATACTGAAATAAAGCTGTTAGTTCAGTTCAGCAACAATATTTGTATTTCATGCTGGCTCATATTTATAAATAAATTAGCCGTGTATTTACTAAGAGCTGAGAAACGTTTAAACTTACTGCTGAAGCTAACAACACAATCAAACAAAATTCACAAACTGTATGACGAAATGAAAACACTACTAGAAATTTGGGGCAAAGCCAAACACGAGTCTACACGGCGCCGTAAGTCTGACTGGGAAAAAAATTCAGGGGGGAGGGGGTAAAATTCCTCTGGTAGCAAAGTCATGTGGCCCGAACTCAAATGTACTGGCATATGCAAAACAGGCAATGTCGATTTAGGGTGGGTCAACATGAGCACCTAACTTTTTTTGTTGGTGGACCAAAGTTCACCAATTTTTTTGTTCAACTCCTGGGGACCATGCTTGATAACTGTTGACCTCTTGTCGATATCTCAACCCATTCCAGAGATATTCGCAGCCAAACTCGTAAGTTGTTCTAAATCACACCGAATTTTGGACGTTTTTTGCCCTCTCAAATTTTGAGGGAACAGTGCTCCCAAAAAGTTGTACTTGCTTTATCACCACCACAAAGGGCCACGTCACATGGCAAAGTACTGTGGGGCTATTCCAAAGTTATAGGCGTGCATTTGCTGAAATTCAAGCTAATTTTAAACCCAACCTATAAAAAAATTGTATGGGGACCCCCATCCCTGGTGGGGAGTGAGCTAGCAAGACTTGGTCATTCTCTAGCATGTGTGAAAACTTGGGGGTGCAGCACCATTTACAGGCAGAAAAATGGTTTCCTGAAAAAGTCGATTTGGGTGGGTATGATTTGACCTTGAGATGTCCGAAGTTACTGGACTAAAGATCACCTGACTTTTTTCGCCAAATATGGGAGGAATTGTGGTTGATCAAGTACCTGTCCGATTTTGAATATCTTCACCCATTCTGAACACATTTGCCACCAAAGTTTGAAGTCATCAAAAATCGGGCCAAATTTTACACGTTTTTGGCCATGGTGCAAAATTTTGTGACGATCGGCCAACAGAGCTCGGACACCTCGCGAGAAAAATAAAATAATAAATGCCAGCAAAAAATAAGCCTGCTCCAAAAGCTATCGCTTCCGAGCGGATAAAAAAACAAGACATGCTCATACAGCTAAAAAGTACAAGGCTGCGCACTTACAAAAGGACTGAGGAATGTTTCACAAACAGTCAACGTTGCTGAATGTACAGCATCGTAAACTGGCCGACATCGACCAATTCTGTGTTTTACCTGAAATCAATACATAACAAGCCCAATGCAATTTGGCAACAGGCGGTATAACTCGTCGTTAACATTCACCAGGGGGCAGCAGAAAATTGCAGTTGCGTCAATTAGCTTGAACGATGCGTCACTAAACCACACGAGTGTACCGGCCAAATGGCAGGTAAATCCATCGAACTGTTTAAGCAGGGCATACAAATGTGAAAGACAGACCACATGATATGGAGAAGTCTGCCATCTCACAGTTTCTCCCCATGAGTCTGTTCATTACACTGATGCAAACGAGCTTGTTACCAATACGTCACCGGATTTTTCCAAACCACACTGGCATGTTGCGACGGTTTGAAACCCAGAAACTTTCCTGTGACATGACGTCACTATGACCGTGAAGGAGTTTGAGCTTAATTAAGCCAACAAACAAACATACAGTCAGACAAACAAAAGGACGGATAATGCTTTCACTGAATGATTTAATAAAACAAGAATCAGTGATTCAATATTCAACAGCTTCTACATTGAGATAGAGGCAAACTCACGTAATTTAACAGGTCAGTGACTGTGACTAAACTTCTGTTAAACACCTCAGCCGCAAAGCCACGTACGTACTGCAACAGAAAGCACACCATTACGCTACACAATGACTGTCAAAACAGCTGATCTATCACCAACTTCCATAGCATTTACCTGTGATTTTAAACTGGGGTTAAGCGGAACCCCAGGGTTCCGCGCGCATCTGCCAAAGGTTCCACGACTCGTCAGTAAAAAGATAAAAATAACCTAGCATGCGAAATTACATCAGAACAAGCCACAGAAGTACGATGCACCAAATGCATCGTACTTGCATCGAATGCTTAGTTCCAAATTAGCGCTTTTAGCCATCTACTTTTGCACACAGTGTTGAATATTTCTCTTGTTGTTAACAGTGTTAGAATATTCACATTGAACACCGAACACTAACTCATTAGTGTCAGTGTTAAGGAATCGTGTGTCCATTTATTGAATGACCTTTATTTCCTGAAACATTCTGCTTGAAAAAATACAAAAGCTTCGCCCATTAGTGCAACTGGCTGGGGGTCCAGGCTCCCTGAGCTGTTCATGGGCGTAAAAATGTAAAAAATCCAATGATACTTTTTTAGGCCATTGGCGACCGCCTCGTGAAGTGTTTTTGGTTAAAGATAAAATAAAAATGCTAAATAATATTATCTAATATAGTAAAATTAAACAAGTCTTTTGCATGCTGCTTTATCGTCAGCGTTTCAGGGTTTTGCCCCAGACTCCCACAGGTTTTCTGCCTCTCGATTCCGCCGGGGACATCAGTCCCCAGACACCCTGAAAATTCCACTTTGCACAGGCCTATGCCATTGGACTCGCGGATCATTGCATGCCATGGGGTTCTGTGAGTGATTTTGACAATTGTAGGGTTCCGCTGCAGCAAAAAGGTTGAAAAACACTGGCATATACAAATGAAAAAATAGCATCATGACAAAAAGGATCTGTGTATTCAACACATACGAGAGTAATTCAATAAGTGTGTAGACCGACATAGTTAGGCAAAAGATATTCGGATCATATTTTGCCACTTTTCAACACATTCTTTCGCAACTGAAACACATAGTTGGGGAGATACTGGATTAAGTGCATTTCAGTTGCAGAAAAATGTGTTAAAAAGTTCTGAAACACGATGCATATCTCTTTTGCCTAACTATATCGGTCTATGAACTTTTTGAATGACCCTCGTAGAGCATTCTACATAGCGTGAGTAGACAGAATACTGATCACCTGTAAAACAGAATGACAGAATTAGTCAACAACTTAAAAATACTTGCAAACATGTCTAAGAAAAGGTTTCAGGCATGTACAGTTCTTCATGTGAAAGCCACCTCAAAGCCACAGAGTGTCAACTGCCATATGGGATCACAATGCCACCTAACACCCAATATAGGTGAACAAGCCCCTCCTTAACTTCAGCCAAAAAGACCGATACTCAATTCATCTGCCCTGGAGGGATACAAAGTTGAGTTGACCTTAATGGTTAGTTATATATCGAGATGGTTGACCTGTCCGAAGAGAAGTCACCCATCCAAGTAGTAACTGAGCCGGATGAACAGCAACCATCGACAGAGACCAATGCATTAGGCACTACATCAAGCCGCTACGTGATATATACATTACAGGCAAAGTCATTAGAACCTGCTGAATGATACTTGTTCCATTGGCACGCACATCAGCCTCAGTTCTATTGAGAGCAGTCATCAAATTATATGTGTTGTTAGCAAATCCCTGCATGACAATCACACATGTAATAGGTATTAAAATAATGTTAATGTTAATGCAATATAACTTGCTACAACCCCCCTCCCAAACTATTTCTCAGAGATGTAATAAAACACCACATTAACAGTCTGACGTCTTGGTAAATATAATAATAATAATAATAATAATAATAATGTGAATATTTATATAGTGCACTATCATTTTGAAATCTCTAGTGCGCTGAATGCATTATCAGTACATCTGAAACAGAAATGATTTAAGGAAACGTTTAAAAGAGTCCAGACTAAGTGTGATCATTCAGGTACATCGGCAGACTGTTCCATGCTGACGGGCCAGCAAAAGAGAATGCCCTTCTGCCAGCTGTCGTGAGTCTGTAACGAGAAATAATGAGTTGTTCAGTGGTCCCATTCCATGCAGACACTTGTAGACAGACAAGTATAGCTTGAACGTGACACGCTCTGGTACATCCAACCAGTGTAGGATTTCATGTTGGACGTGCGACAGACCGTGGTCAAACTTCCATGTGTTTGTAATGACATGCGCTGCCGAGTTCATTACGCGCTGCAGCTTGTCAGTCACCACCTTCGGTGCACCAGCTAACAGACCATTGCAATAGTCTATACGACTAATAACAAATGCGTGGACTAGAGTCGCCACAGATTCATCGTCAAGTGACTGCCGAACTCGGCGCAGCTGACGCAACTGGAAAAAGCACTTTTGACGGTAGTAACGTGCTTGTCCAGACTCAGATCCGGCGTGATGGCAACTCCAAGAACTCGCACAGCATCAGTGACGTCAATCACGTCGTTTCCCAGTGTCATTTGGTGCCAATAGCTCACTGGCAACTGGTTCCACAGCTGTCGACCAGCCATGGCAAAGGGTTGCCGGCCAAACCGGTTCGTTATGACACATGAGACAAAGAGGTCACCATCAGCGGCAGAACAAAATCGCAGACTCGGCACAATTTCCTTAACAGGAAACCAAGAGTTCTCATTTTTAGTCACCCCAACCAACTGGTAAAATAAAGAATAAATCACCAACAGGAAGAAAAAACGATACTCTCAGTAGTTAGTGACAACATACATAATTGGTCATCATATATGCAGTGAAATGAAAAAAGTGTAAAATAAACAAACAACTGAAGTCACCTGGTCCCTTTCGATGGGATAAATGTGATGACGCAGACTGCGCACAACACCACGAAGACTTCGCTAAACACACAAAAATACCTATTCTTTGATAAACACACAATAATACACATTCTTTGCTTCACTTAGTCGCGTCACAACTAATGATGTCAACACTGCATAGTTAGCCTGCTTTGTTTCTTTTCCTTTTTTACTGAAAATTTGCTAGTTGATAATAGTTATCATCATCCATCTACTGTACAGGCTCCTAATAAAGAGACAAACAGGCACAGAAAAAAAACAAAATTGACGTAAAGATTCCCAAGAGCTGAATTAAGCAGTGTGCCAATTTTTAGCTGATATTGTAATATGTTCTGCGTGATCCCATATGGCAGGTGATGCTTAGTAGCTTAACGGTGGGGTGTTAAACTTAAGATCAAGACAAGACTCAACTGGGTTCAACTCCCGGTCAGGTCGCTATCAAGTGATTTACTACTTAAACGGGTGACTGTCGATGTATGTAACCAATAGTAACGTCAACTCAGCCTTCCATCCCTATAGAATAGTTAGATTAAGCATACACCTGCCAGACTGGGGTCAAGGCAAGATACGTTCACCTGTGTCAGGTGACAGGTAACACTGCATGATCGCATATGGCAGGTGATGCTCCATAGCTATGAGATGCGTTTCCCGAAGACACAACCTTTAACCTTTTAACCTTTTATGGCATACAGTGAATTGTCATTGTACTAATGATACAGAGCGAATATTTCCATCAGAGCTGTTGAACTTACAGAGATGTGCTTGATGCGCGGTATATCGCGGTCAACCACATGCTGTAGTTTATCAGTCTCATTCTGTAGCTGCTCACGCTTACGTGGATCAATATTCTGTTAACACAGACCACCACAATGACAACAGATTTTTTTTGGTTTTTTTTGTAGGTTAAACCAGTTTTTGCAAAAAAAGCCCAACTTGACAAGTTTTAGGATTTCTACGGGTTTTCAGTTGGTTGATTCATGTTGAGTTTCTGCTTACACCCCACAGGATAAAATTTACCAATATTTGCAAAGCCACAACAAAATACTCCATTATTAGTGAAATTAAAAAACTAGAATTGGATTAGATTCTTCGAGTGAATTTTAGTGGCTGTTTTATGTGGGTTTACCTCCCCTAAAAAACACCAAGTTTTTCTGGAGTATATGCCCGAGTGTCTAAACCTGTGCTCAAAACATTACAGGTCATTTCAAGGACACCGGGTTTTTACATCATTCGGCCAGGAAATGAATTGGGTGTGTTCTATAGCAGCAGGGATCCATATGTGGCTTGCACCAACAAACTATGTCTTTCAGTACATTCTTCTGATAAGCCAGCCAGAGCAATAATCAAACCATAAGAAATGCACAAAAAAACCTGTAAGTAACAGCAGAACATCTACTGACTTTGTAACTGACAGTTATAATAACAGATCTAAGTCATTTTTGATAAATTTGTTATTAGTCTATGGGTTTGCATGCCTGCAGACCAAATCAATTTTTGTTTTCTTCTAAAAGTTCAAACATTCTCAAAAAATCAATCTCCCTTCTCTCATGCAGTAACCATGATGTCTGTTTCTCACTGCTTCTACCAAATCTTTACATCAATTTTGATTTAAATATTAGGTAAACTGTAAGCACAGTTTCTGTTTGGTTGTTCCTGCTGCATTCCGGTGTACCTGCTTCAGCAAATTAAATGACGACAATGATGGTAGACAAAAGTAAAACAAAATAAAAATCATGGGAAACAACAAACCGGCAAGCTGTTGGAGACATGCTTGAGACGAGACAGAACCCACGTCATATTCACCGTAAGAATGTTTGACGACAGCTGCACCACACCATGTCAACATCACTCATCCATGTTTTACAGATAATAATTTATTAGAATGCTTAAATTTATTAGAATGCTATATCTAGTAGAAATTAAGGCTGTCGAGCAATTACTTTTTGTAATTGCGCATTTTTTAATCGCATGTTAATCAAGATTGAAACACATTTTGTTTCTGATGCTTATGCTGTATGTAGACACCAACGAACAACTAAAGCCCATCTTTGACGACTTGAAAGAAATCTCTGTCCAGCAAGACGCCGTGATAACACTGTCAATGTCCACTGATTTTCACTCTGGGGTTCACAAAGTGTATGCCGATGCATCCAAAAACTGACATGCCAAATGAAATCAACGATGACTTGCCAAAGGTTGGCTGCATTTGCAAAGAGCTTATTGTTATGATACATTTCACGAAATCAACGCTATGTCATGTGTAATGTAATCAACATCCATACTGTGTTCAAATATTTTGAATTAGTATTCCTTCATCTACATTTCTTATAAATTTTGTTTAAATCTATTGTTATTTGCCTGAGTTATAAAACAAGAAAACCTAGCTAACGCAAAGGGGCATGCGCAACAGCAGGTGCATGTACGAAGGCCCACTGCGAACACAATCTAAACTCATCAATCCCAGCAATTAACATTGGACACCTGTCACCATGATTTTCATTTATTTATTCACACTCACTAGAGAGAGCAACCAGTCTCACAATAAACGAGCCAACAGCGGTAGAAAACATTTTTTATGGGGTACCCCTCTTCGATGCCCTCATGTGCAGGCCTTCTCCAACCTAGAGGGTCGAGATTTGGACCGTTAAAATCTATGTTCAATGCTAAAAATTTCACATGCAGCTTGTCCTAATCTATCTCTGGTGACATCAGCGCAATTTGCTATTAAAATGTGTTTCACAGCCAAAAAAAATTCATAAAAACCTCTATTTTAACGTTCAAGGTCATCCAAGGTGTTAATTGACAGCCCATGTACGACTTCCTACTAGTGACTAACAGTAACCTACGCCCTATCTTGCACTGTTTCGGAGCCACTTTTCGGCCAAAATTGCAAATTTTCCATATTTCCCTCTCACTTAGCGCCCTCGCTCGAGGTGACCCCTTTCAAATTTATGGAAAAGCTTTACAGATCCTAAAACTAGTCTTTCAGACAACCGACGGTGAAGATTTCGTGATCCTATGTTGCACCATTTTTGACCGATTCACCCGTGTGACAGACAAACAGACAGACAGACAGACAGACAGACAAACGAACAGAACTGGGATGGCTAAGACGTACTACAGCAGTAGCTGCTGTCGAGCATAATAAAGAAAAAAGTGCCATGTATACGGAAACAAACCATGACGTCAAGTGTCGTGAAGTTAATCCTGTCAATGTCAGCACGCACAAGTTGACTCATTAGATCATGTATCTCTGGAGTCATCAAATCTATGTTGTCCGTTACACTCATGTTCAGTTGAGATATCAACGACATCAGATGTGCCCAACATTCTGTCTTCTGTAACATCATCGTAAACATCCATTGTCTAATTAAAAAAACCAGAAAACAACATGGTATTGTGGCAGGTAGGATGGGGGTAACTGCCCCACCCCTAAATTTTACTTTGTTTCAAAATTTTCTTCTAGAAATACGGTGTATTGGGCTGATAATTGCCCATTTCAAAAAAATTTAAAAGCAACTAAAATGCTGAGCACCCATCACCCATGATCTCCTCTGTTGGAAATTAGCTGCTGTCTGTGAAAAATTCTAACTTCCTGCTCCGCCCCTTTTTAAACCTATGATGCCGCTAGTAAGCAGTATATCTATTAAGGTTGGTCAAACGCCAACTCGGACCACCATACGTGTGAGAACATCACGGAACAATGCTTCAGAACAATGTTTCAGCTATGACAGTCAAAACAAACTCCAGTTGATAAATGAAAATAAATTCTTGGACACAGTATTATCTACACTGAAAAAGTTACTACCGAATCTACAGTCATACGGAGAAGGTCTTCTTGGAGAAAGCAAACGGCTGAGACATGACTCAGTGTTTGAGATTCTGTATGAATCTGAACCAAATTACCGGCAACATGTTCAAACAGAGCGCTAACATCTAAAAACTGTTACAGAAACCGTACTTAGAACTACATTGTAAAAATCTATACTACCACCAATCACAAATCTGTCTAGTGCCTTAATTGTAAAAATGTCATGAAAATGCTCAGCATGCAAGTAAAAATAAAGAAGTGGAAACGTTTGAGATGTCATATAAAGGTACACATTGGAGATAATTCACCAGCTGATCGGCCTGTTGGGTGAGGTTGAACTTATTATCAAGATTCAAAGCTGTATACAGACCGAAATTCTTCTCACAACGACTACAAACAAAGACACACAGGCATGCAGTTCACTAGAAACATATATCCCGGCC
>Ga0209367_1008476_pt1 | contig 14052 bp, 6 predicted proteins | sample WorMetLIZISLAND2_FD_187412 | JGI IMG/M metagenome (GOLD analysis project Ga0209367, IMG submission 187412) | Marine gutless worms symbiont microbial communities from Max Planck institute for Marine Microbiology, Germany - Olavius geniculatus... ... | reverse complement strand
ACATTGAGCAGTGGTGTGGGACAACCCTGCAGGAGTTAAGCCACGCTGCCCTAGATAGGCAGCGGTGGGCAGCGATAGTAAGAATGGCGTCAGACACCAACGGGCATTGAACCCACGGTTGTCGATGATGATGATGATGACTTTGCCGTGGCTGGCCCGGCCACTTGGAACAGCCTCCCCGTCGACCTGCGGACTTCATCACTGTCTAGAGATACATTTGCGAAAAAAGTCAAAACCCATTTATTTGGCTGCGAGCGCCCGTGAGGTTTTCTCTAATTGGGCGCTATACAAATTAACATTTTCATTCATTCATTCATTCAGTGAGTAACAACATTTCCACTCAGAGATAGGACTAACATTAATCGAGATAGATAAACTTACACTCGACAGGAACTGATGGAGATTTGCTGTAAAGAACTGTTGCAATGGGATGTCAACGCCCGTCGACTACGTCTTCGTCGCCAGGACATTATTGTCTGTCCAATGCAATGCTTCGGGGTTTATTTAGTTCTGTCGCTGTTCTGTTGGATAGATCGTCACAAAACCGGTCGCCCCATATTTTTCTAAGACGTAACATGGTTAATGGTTTCCGTCCTCCTGTTACTCTTAGTGATGATCTAGTTTAAAAACAGCTTAAATGTGGCACATAGGAAAAAGTAAGTTCAATTAACGTGTACTTTTCGAGAGACGGTAGGAATGCGAAAACTCCAACACCAAAATGTAGAAAAATTTGCAAAAAAATCTAAATTTTTTGCACGTTTTTTCTAGTTTTTCTATATACAGTAGGCCTATGTCCAACGGAAAAAGCAAAATCGGCTGTAAATTTATATAAAACTAGCATGACAATAAAATGCAACAAAAAAAACTAACCAACAGATACGAAATAACGGGAAAATATTAAGTGAGCAACAGATCGAACAGGCCTATAGCCTATTTGAAATGTATAGTTTTTTTCCTACCGTGACTATGTGGAAAACTGGAAACGCAATGACGGATCACAGCCTTTTCAGAAGCTACAAGGCCAGAACGGAACTGAGCAGTGCATTAGACAGATAGATAATTATTACCCAGTCCACAGTACACCAGCAAACGACACGACGGTCATGAGACGTCTACACTGACATTGTGAACACACACACACACGATGTCATAGATAGTATCATGGACATATTGCTCCTTTTGCTTTCAAAGACCACTTTTTGAATAAAGAAAATTCGAGCACGGTAAGCTATCAACAACGTACGTACATTGTACTGCGTCATGTCGTAGTATTATTGTCGTTGTATTCTTATTGTAGGCCTAGTAATATTGCAGCGCAGAAGCGAGCAGCTTCGCCTATACGGCCGAGATTTCAAAAAAATATCAAGTCAAATTTAAAATTGGCATGATATGAAATAAGGTCAACTTACACAAAAGGATTCTGATTTGCCTCCAAATAGCCTAATAATAGCATGGATGGGCCACTTGGCAAGAAAACTTGTGGGATACAATGACGCATTGTTAGCAGGGCGTCCACTCCATTGACAACTGGAGCTAAATGTCTCCTCGAAAAAGTTGGGGAAAAGTGAAAATAGAAAACTGGGGGAAATCTTCTTTAGTGGCAAATTGTCTAGAAACGCATGGCACAGAATGCGACAATTCTGCGTACAGCAGCTCCATTTTTTCTGCTCGATTCGCTCCCAGATTGCTTGTAGCCCCTATACTTTCAGGCCTGTATTTAAGTAAGCGGGGGGGTTAAGCGGGTTTAACCCCCGGAATTTTTATAGTTAATGTAACAATTCCGCCTATGACGGTTCAAAAATGTTTTCTGTTCGCTTCGCTCGCATATTATTTGTACCTCCACTTTTAAATTTGTTCCGCCGCTCTTGTTTGCCTTGCATGCATTACATTTGATCAGTTGATTATGAGGAAAATAATTAAAATTGTTGCCACCAGATGTCATATTTTAAAGCTAAAATGCACTCAATTCGATCTCGGCTGGGGTTCTGCCCCATACCCTATTGGGGGAGCTCACAGCGCTCCCCAGACCCTTTAGCTGTATTTGAGGGGTCCTACTGCTGATGGAAAAAAGTGAAGGGGAAAAGGGAAAATGGGAAGATAGGAAAAGCAAAGGAGGAAAAAATAGGTATTAGGGAAATGGGAAATGGGGAAATGCAGAGAGAGGTCAAACCCCCCCCCCCGGGCAAGAATTCTGGCTACGGCTTTGCCTACTTTTAAAGTTGTGTTGCCACGCCACTTTTGTTTGCCTATAAGCCTATTGTTTAAACTGCACTAAATTTGGTTAGTTAATTATATGGAAAATAATTAAATTTGTTGCAATCAGATGTCATATTTTAAAGGGCAAAATCCACTAAATTCGATTTCGCCTGAGGCTACGCCCCAGTCCCCGCCTGGAGAGTTCACACAGCTCCCACAAACCCTCAAGCTAGATTCAAGTGGTCCTACTTCCAAAGGGACAAGGGAAAAAGAGAAGGAAAAAGACAAAAGGGAAGGAAGGGAAAGGAAAGGGGAGGCAAGGTGAGGAAAAAAAGAAAACGGAAAAGAGGAGAAAGGAAAGAGGAAGAGGGGAACGGAAAAGGGGGAGGGCATCCGAGTTAGGGGAAGGTTAATTTTTGCCTGATGGTGCTAAGGGGGGTGGACGCCCTTGATTGCTAGGTGGGGTTTCTGATCCCCTACAAGACAAAGAGATGTAATTGGGGGTCGATAAGACTTGTGGGATCGAACCCCGAACCACAATATGCAATCGTTAGTTTTATGCCGCCACTTGGCGAATACAAAGAAGGAGCGATTCCGCATTTTACCAAATTACTTCGCGGTCCGTGTTGTGCTGGTTACGCCACTGCATTGTGGCAGTGCAGAAGCGAAGTGACAACGGCACAGAGCTGTAGGCCTACTTCGCTGCATGCGGACGCTCCGCTCCATCCGTATGACTGTTTTTGATGCGGACAATTGCATCAATATTAGATGATCCAGGATTCGATCACTCGCAGCCAGCACGACGTAGCGTACTCGTATCAGTACGTAGAGATGGGCAGTGAAAATTTATCGTCTAAAAGTTTAATACATTTCATGAATTTGTTCAAATATTCAAGAGCCCAATATTGATTTTTTTCAATGTCAATTTGGTCAGTCAGTTAAACGTCAATCAAGTACAAGAATTGCAAATGGGAGAAAGTGCCACGACTGCAGTGGACGCACCTTTCGCTGGGGCCTAACCGCACTTAGTACATTCACGCTATATCAAACGTTATGGGTGTAATTATGCCATAATTCGTGTCGTAATCAGCTACACGTGAACAAAACTTTCGTCAAACCAAGATTTTTTATGCGCGACAGCTGATGATCGTTAGAACTGTTTAACTTTCGTTCTATTCTTGTCTGTCTTTTTTCATTAGGCCCTATGTTTGTATTTTGCACTTGTAGCGAATAAAGCGTCATTATATTATGCTAAGCGCGACTTAGCTGTCGTAGAGGCGTCTGTCCGTCTGTTCGTCACACTGCGATTGCATCAAAACAAGGCAAGCTAGGATCACAAAATCCTCACTTGGCTGCCACAAAGACTAGTTTCAGGATCCGTAAATTTTTCCAGAAATTCGAAAGGAATCACTTTGATCGAAAGCGCTAAATGGGAAAGGTACGAAAAATTGGCAATTTGCAGCCAAAAGTCGCCATATAGGTGCGAGTCTCGCGAGATGGGGCCAAGGTTACTATATTAATCACTAATAAAAAAATCCCATAAGCCCTTTCGGTTGACACTCAATCAATTAACGACCTCGAAAAACCTTTACCCCGAAATAAGGAGTTTTAGTGATGTTTTAAACTGCGGCGCACACTCAAGAGTGAATTGCGCCAAAATGACTGAAGATAGACCAAGACAATTAACCTGCGTACGAAATTTTCAGCATTAAACGTATATTTTTGCAGTTTAAGTTTCGACCCCTTATAGACTCAAAAAGTTCTCCGTACGGGGGCCTCAAATTTGGGTACCCCTTCGAAATGTGCGATTTTTGCTATTATTCCGGGGGTACCTTGGGTACATTGAACGACCTTAAAATCCATCAAGCGGGTTTTGATAATTTTTTTCACGATTTTAGGCTACGGCGCATATTTCAACAGTGGATTGCACCGAAATTAATGGATATAGACCATGATTAAAAGACAAAGACTGGTTGGCGCACTCCGTAATAAAATCGTGCTAATGATAACGCGCACTCGCCAGATGGCGCCACCGTTAGTTTTTGGGATACGACCATGGATACGACACTGCACGTCAAGCGTTACTCATATACTCATACCGTTAAGATACACTGCGCACGTAGTGTATTTCTATCTAAAAATGTTTTCGGTCCATAAAAATCCATCTTAGAGCATGAAGCCTATTCTTTAGCGATATAAAACTATATAAGCCTATACAGATCACATTTTAATTACTGCTGCATAGGCTTATTAAGCCCCTATTACGACAGTGTTCATGAGAGGCATCAAGACGGCAAAAATATAGAGAACAAAACAAACCAATCTCATTTCTGTCCAGAATATATTGAACATTTTCTGGGATTACAAGAACTTGACGCTATATCTCAAAAGACAGATTCAAGGTTTTTTGATACACGCTGTAGGCCTAGGCCTACTGATTTCCTATTTGTGGTTTTGGAGTTTTGTTTTTTAGCACTGTAAATTTGTAGTTGTAGCATGTTGTCTGCATTTTTGCTACACTTTCTACAAAATAAACTGTAGGCCTATATAAGCACGTTATTCTTTGCCATGTTTTAGGCGTAGTGTGTAACACGGCGGCGTAAACTACACGTAGATTGATCGAAATCTTAGTTAAGTTGCAAGTTGTAATTATGTTCCTTAGATAAAGCAGTGGAGCAGGCAGTCAAAGTGACTGATTGCTATGCTTGTCACACAGTGTCAAATCAACCACTGACGTTTGTACTGCCTAATAAATAAGAAGGTCTTCCTAAGTTTGCACTGTGACACAAGGTCACGGAATCTGACGCACAGAAATTGACCCACGAACGCTCAAACAATGCCTGAGGTCCCCAACTGGGGTAAGACCAAAGTAAAAGCATGTACGTTGCACTAACGACTATGTAGTCTTCCAGAGAGCTAATAACATACAAACAAATCTACACGGTCTCTTGTCGACTTCTCTCACACTGGATAGGCCTATCAAACTCACACAGTCACTCTGTATTTTTGTCGGCGAACTAAGCTGCTATACAGCAGCCAACAAAGTGCTAACTGTGTCAACCCAAAAGACAAATAGCACACATTGTGACGAGAGCGAAAAAGCCCAGCTGTTGCTGTGGTTGCCGACCATACCTGGCTGTGCCCGGAGCCCAGCAAATAAAAAATATACCGGTAAGCAATATGCAGGGAAATATATGGCTGAAATTAGTAACCTTATTGGCGCAAATGAGGGTCCAAGGTTGCAGCAAGGGAGGGCGGAGTATTCTTTTCCTCCCCTCTCTCCCAGTTCCTTCTCTTCCCATCCCCTCTTAGCAGTAAGACAGTAAATTTGCCAGCTTGGGTGTCTGGGGAAACAGCACTGTAAGCTCCACCAGCGGGCTAAAATCCAATATTTGGTGCATTTTAGCCTTAAATTATGACTGGCAGCAACAAGTTCAATTATTTTTCTAAGACATAAAATTATTAATTAGCACTTTGCCAGAGAATACAAAGTGTTCACCGACGTGTCTGCATCACAAGGGGAAGAGGCGATCGCACGTCCACCCTCTGGATCTGCCAATGAACCAGACTACGCTTACCGAACAGATCCCACAACCTTTCGATTACTGTGGGCTTTAATGTTTTACTATTCACAGCACAGCATAAAATAATACAAGAAATCTGAGCTAATACTCACGAGACACGCAAAAGCCTATAGCAGTTCCTGTTCGCAGGTAATCGTAGTCTATCTCCATCCATTTCGTCGCAATTCACTCTTATGCAGCCAAAAATCTCCAAAAATCGCCAAAAATCACTTAAAATCAATATTTTTAAGGTTCAAGGTCATTTAAGGTCATCAATGTTGACATTCGTAAGAAGCTCGTCATCAGTCCTTGTTACAATAAGCAGCATGGGTGTGAGTATCTGCAACCATTTGTACGCTAAACAAGCCAACAGAAGATAAATAAATAACCACTTATACAGGAGTACCCCTCTTTGACACCCACGTGCAGTGCGCAGGCTTCCTTGAATCTAGAGGGTCCGGACTTGGACTGCTAAAATCTACATGACATGCTGAAAATTTCATTCGCTTGTTGTCTTGGTCTATCTCCAGCCATTTTGGTGCAATTCAATCTGAAACCATTTTTACACGCGATTACTTGTTTCACCTATGGACAAAAATTTGGATGTCTTAACATGCGATTGAGGAGAAAGTTTTAATTCTAGAGTAGGCTACAGAATAAAACGGTTTGCAGATGCTTGAAATCGATCAAGTTCGACATTTTATTTACTGCCATGTACATGTGTACATGTATACATCTCCTGCAACTGCTGTAAAAGAGAAACTGGTGGGCGTGATGATGCTGCAGACTGTACATTAACAAGAAGTGTCGCTGGCTCAGTGTGAATACTAGCTCGGGCCGGTGATTTAATCAGGTTTGAAACGGACAACAGTCGATAAATGTACAAAAACTGATTAACAGACGGATGGTCTTCGGCACCAGACGACTGCCGCACCATTCAAAGAAACATCTATTAACGACAACACAATTAAGCAAATAACAGTTACAAGTGTCGATTACCAATAATAGTGTTTCTTTACATCACGATTAAGAGATAAAGACTTACATCATCAAACGTAATCCCTGCTCTTTCCAAAGCACAGATTGTCAAAAAATAAATAAGTGAAATATATGGACAGCAAAATCCTGTTGTAGTGCATGATGAGCACAATAATTACAATACATGAAATATCATGAAAAAAATCACTGAAATAATTACACACAAAACACAAAGCTATTCAACACCTACACTGTGTCGGGAAAAAAGTAACCCCCTAAACATCATACAATAAAAATGTAAAATTTAAACAAATTTAAATAAAATTTTGTGCACAAATCTCAATAAATTGCTGAAAAGCTCACGAAATTTTGCTCAAGGAATATTATTTTTGAGTGCAGTTATTAACTGTTGAATATCGATAACAAAATATCTCAATTGCATTACAGTCTAAATGCCAAATTTCAATTGAATCTGCAAAAACATTGTCTCATGCTGCACCGGAGCCTTTCGCATGCAACGTTTTGCCCGCGATGACAGAACAGCATCTTTTGATGACTTGCTAAACTGAGTACAGAAAAATACAGCTAAATTGGCTTAATAAATTAAAATGACTAAAATTGTCAATTCATCTGGCGACTTGAGTTACATTTATTTGTATAAAGAATTCTGGTGAAAAAGCAGCTTGGTGGCCTTTTGTCCAGTAGCCTTTTGTTAATACACCATTTCGAAAATGCACTCCGGGGAAAAATGCGACTGCACCCAAATTCCATTTTGGATTTATTTTACTCATATCTTCTACCAGTAAGGCCTTTAGCAACACTTGCTGTCTGTGTGCAGTAAGACTGAGCCACCAACATATTTATTGTCTACATATATCAGCTGCTGGCGCTGCCATAAAGTGGCTTTATAACTGTTGCCCGCCTTGCAAGCCTCGCCAGCCTTGCATGCATAGTTTAGCATGGCCCCAAGCCATTACTTACTTCGCTAGACTCGTTTAACATATTCAGCATGACCCCATTAAAACCATACGTTCACAATCTGTGCTCTGAAATGCGTATGAAATTGTTCTTTTGCTTCTTTTGCAAAAAAAACATTTTTTTCAAATTCACACAACTTTGACAGATGTACTACAGACCCGTTATGCGAGCGCACGCAACCGCCACAAGTCACGTTCGACGACAGGCTGCAGCACGCACTGCATTTCAACGAACACGGTCATCTTTCAAATAACAATCAACAGTAATAAACAGCATATAAACTCCGGAATTCATATACCGCCAAAAACTTTAGACAAACTCACGTAAATTAGCGAAAATAACGCATCATCTGCTTGAAAACACGTCAAAGAATATATAACAAGGCAGTCGGTTCCCCAAAAACTGACGGTGGCGCCATCTGTTGCCGTTAGACTCGAACCATAATGTTAGAGATAGGAGTGCGCCAAACAGTCTATCTTTTAATCATGATATAGACCAGGACAACCTGCATAGGAAATTTACCGCCAAAAATGTAGATTTAGACCATCTGAATTTCGACCTCTTAGGTTCAAGGAGTCCTCCGTACTGAGACGACAAAATATGGGTACCTTTTCAAAACGCATTACTATTTTATTGTAGGCCTACCGGTAGGGGCCTACGTTGTACACGTCACCGATTCTACAAGTCGTAGCACCGACGCTGTCGAGCGTCACGTGAGCTTTGCGTGGATTATTTGTTTTGTCCTCGAGACGACTCGATAGCATTAAGCTAAAACGCGATTAAGCTTAGGTCTCTAGATGTAATGCATTTTTCACACGTTTACTCCAATAACCTGAAGATCGATAACAATCAGTCGACATTTCTAGGCATTATACACTGTGTCTCAAAAAACATCCCCGACATTTTTGACTGTCTTGAAAACTAATCATTAGATTTTGATAATTGTTGGTATGAATAGGCACAACTTGCTATCAAATGACCATTCAGTTTCCCACCTCACCCAACGTTTGTTTCTGCACTACCTGGGGAAAGCACAACTGCACAACCAGCGAAATATCACCTTTTTGTCCAATGCGATATGATTGCCTAATTCACGTAAGATGTAAAACACATTTTTGTCACCTTTCTGACAATGTGGCTGACATTTCATTTAGTTGTCCATTTTTCAACTGCCTGCCATAAAACTGCTTGAAGTGTTGGCCCACTATGCGAACACAGGCAAGGAGACGCTTTCTCCATTCATTGACAGCAGTATGGAATGTGCTTCAGTTCTGTACCAGTCGCTTCTTGACTTCACAAACATCCCTAAACTTCATCTGGTAGACACGCTGCTGCAAGACAGTCAAACCTTGTAATAGATTTGCTGTTGGGGCCCACAAATTTAAACAGATGGAATTTATTGACGTTTTTTCATTCATTTTAACACATATTATGCTTGGTCTGCTTTCCCCAAGTAGTGCAAAAGCAGACGTTGAGTGAGGTGAAAATTAACACTTGTTAATAGCCAGTTGTGTCTGAAATATTTCTTCCAATTATTATTAAAATCTGCCAGTCTTTATTCAACATACGATCGATAATGTTGGGGATGTTTGTCAGGTTTTCTGTTTATTTTAACACATATTTCGTTTGATCTGCTTTCCCTAGGTAGTGCAGAAGCATACATTGGGTGACGTGGAAAACTAAACTGTCATTTTGATGACAAGTTGTGTACCAAAAATTATTAAAATAATTGGTTTTCAAGTTACAGTCGAAAATGTCAGGGATGTTTCTTTTTGAGACACAGTGTACAAAAATCTTTTAAGTGGATATACAGGGTGGGCCAAAAAACGGAAACTTTTGACGTATCACACGTTTTTCTACCGCTTACCATCACTGAGTTATCAACGCTAACAGGTCCGGTTTTTTTTGGCCCACCCTGTAGAATTCGTTTTATTAATTTGTTGCTATGCTAGACCTTAAACAATTTAAAAGCCGCTAATCACAGTTTCTATAGTTCCAAAAGATAGGGATGTGGTCTCGGTCGAGACGTCTGTGATTGGCAGCATTCAATGGCCCTTCCCCGAAAACCGCCTTATAAGCGCAAAACTCTCGGAGATATCTCTTATACAGACCGAGTAATGCACAATTTTGTCCCAAATTTCGTTGGCATGGCAACGGGGGTCGGTCAGGGAAAAATGCGATTGACAGCATTCAATGGCCCATCCCTGAAAACCCCCCTATAGACGCAAAAATTTCGCAGATATCTCTTATACAAGTAGAGGTATAGCCCATTTTGTCCCAAATTTCATTGCCATGGCAATCAGGGAGGGTCTGAAGTAAAATTAAATAACACCATTAGATTAGCCATCCCCGAAAACCATACCATAGAACCAAAAATTATGACTCTATCTTATACACAGCCAAAGTTATGACTGTTTAAAGAATTGTTCAATTTGCTCCATTGTATTTTTTCGAGTTTTTCTAATAAATACGTTAAATATTAAATTTTAATCTTCGAACCCCAAAAGGCACACCCTTGCCTGATACCGCATCGTTTGAGCCATTGCGCGCAAAAATCTGCTGAGGGGTCTGACCTGTAGGTGCATGAAAGAAAAAAGGTTATAAAAAGGCTTAAAATTTTTGCATATATTTCACCTATTTGCCGAGAAGCCCCCCTTGTACAGATTTACATGAAATTTTGCATGAGGGGTCATCTAGCCGACGTAATCAATCGTGTTAAATTTTATCTCAACCGAATCAGGGGTTTTGATTCTGTGAAAGGGGTCAAATTTTTGGCTTCCTCATAGGAAAGAGAAGTCGCCATTAACACAGAGCTTGAACTACCATATGCATAGCCCCATCTAAGATTACCCAAATGATTTTTGCTGTTTTAGAAGACTGATATCACATCGTCCTTACACATGCGTAAACTGGTAAGTTTTTTACATATATTACCACATAACGTTGCTACTGTGTTCTACATCCAAATTATTCTCTGTATGCTATTTTACTGCTTGAGTTATGCAGCAAACCAAAAAAATATAGTAAATTTTATTTTAAATGTGCTTTTCTCAAAATCTTCATTTTTATAGATGAGTGGTATTTGCACTAAACCCCTAAATTATATACCAGATGCTCCACTGGTGTCCAACCAAAACTATATGTTATACACACAGCTATGACTGTTATATTCCAAGACTCCAAGCAAGTAAACAGAGCCTATACTAGAAGCACAAAAGCACTCTTAATCCAACATGTTCATGGAACCACATTTCTGAAATACACGGTCACACCTTGCTTTGTAACAGTTTCTTGTGATATTTGCACACCTGATATTCTCTCATGTGAGCTTATTATAGCATTTTTCCCATGCAACAAATAGCCAACAATGACAACGATTAACAGATGAAAAACATTTATTATTTTCATCTTAACAAACGACACACACAGCAACATTAACTAGCTCATCCGATGTCAGTGCATCGCAGACTGTAAACTGTTAATTCAGTGTTTGGCTTCTTCAGCCTCCTTGGCTTTCTTTGCTCTGCGGCCAGCAAGGCGGGCATGAGCCCTGGCCTGGCGAAGAGCCACGAATGCCGAGTATTTCCTCTCGGCGTCACTGATGACACGAGCCTTCTCCTTCATCGGCATTGAGACAACCGGCATCAGTGGACCAGTTAGCTGTGTCGCCATCTTCATCTCCTCTTCCTGTTTCAACGGCAGAAACCAATGACATTCTATAACAACCTAGACTAGTAGCCTACAAGCTAGCACCTGGTCAGAACATGACACACTCGTAGCCTAACCGGAAGATACTGTCGTCACGCGAGTTAGGCTATTGCACAGATTTACATATTCATTCAAGGCTGTCCTCTGCACACAGAAGTCACATGACCACAGAAAACATCATTTGAGTAACCATAGGATAAATTGAAATATTTTGAAAGATATTTAATACTTAGTAGGAATATACAACAAGAAATTTGAGCTAAGGCTCACGAGACTCGCGAAAGCCTATAGCAGTTCCTGTTCGCAAACTGTCAGTCTATCTCCAGCTGTTTTCACGAAAGACTGGCCAACAACGGTAAAATAACGACTTTTACGGGGTACCGCTCTTTGATGCCCTCATGTGCAGCTTTCCTTGAACCTAGAAAATCGAGACTTAAACAGTCGTAATCTACGTTCAATGCTAAAAATTTCACACGCAGCACGTCTACGTATATCTCAATGGGTTTCAGTGCAATTCGCTCTTGCAAAGTGTCTCGCAGTCAAAAAATCGCCAAAAAAATCCATAAACCCCCATTTAAGTGTTCAAGGTCATCCAAGGTCATTGAAATCGGTGGCAATCGAGAGCCAGTGTACGACTTCCTATTCGTGATTAACAGTACCCTAGGCCCTATCTCGCACCGTTACTGAGATACAGCGACTTATTGGCCAAAATCGCAAATTTTGCCCACCCCCCTCTCATTTAGCGCCCTCGTTTGGGGTGACCCCCTTCGAATTAATGGAAAAGCTTTACGGTTCCTGAAACTAGAGTCTTCCGTGCAGCCAGTGGTAAAGATTTGGTAATTCTAGCTTGCTTCGTTTTTGACTGATCCACCCGTGTGACAAACGGACAGACAGAATTGTGACGGCTAAGACGCGCTGAAAGCAGTAGCTGCTTTCACGCGTAAAAATCAAAAATTTATACAGACTGAGGCACATTTGGCTGGTCACGTGACGACAGTATTGTGGGCGCTGCAAAGCAGTGGCCTTGGTGGCGGCTGCCATTTTGAATTTCATTTATCTTTCATAACTCATTCACTATTGCACGAAATTTGGCACGCATATTACGCTGGAGGTCCTACATGCAGGTATGCCAAAATATTGAACAAAAATTAAATTCAAGATGGCGGCGGACGCCATCATGGATTTTTGCACAAACAACAATATCTCGACCGCCGATTGACGCAGATGAATGAAATTTTGCAACAACGTGGAGGGCTGCTACTGGAAATGCAACGTTTGACCAAAATGAACAAAAATAATAAATTCAAGATGGCGTCAGCCGCCATTTTGAATTTAATTTATCGCTCAAAACTTGTTTACTATTGCACGTATTTGCACGAAATTTGGCATGTAAAAAATTTCGCAATGTTTTCTAGTAAATTTTTCCTAGTTGCTGCTTTCGAAATCAGATGTCACTCATAGCACAGCCATCTGGCCAGCCAACCGCAAAGTAAGGCAGCAAAACATTAAACTATAAACCCAGCTGGAGCAACATACTGAAGCATCGTCCTTTCTTGGCTTGGACATTTTCTTCGGGAAGAGTATAAGCTTAGCCCGATATTCCTTCAGCCTCTGTACGTTCTTCTGCAACGACTCAACGGACTTGTTTCGTCGACGGTAGTCCACCGCAATGCCAACAGTACGAGCTTCACGCTTCTTGATATCAGCTGCCTACAAACATCATGCATCACCTCATCACTTTGTAAACCAGCTGAGCTAATATTATCAAATTTGTTCATACTGATGTAATCATAAGAACCACTCAAGGACCACAGCTTTCCTGCATAAATATCACGTCAGTAAGCACACTTCAGATTCTGACAGATACAAAAGCTATATAAAGCTCAAGTGTTATTTTAACAAATTTTTTCAACGTAATGAAACAAAAAGAGAAAATAACAGGTCAAAAACGAATCTGCACAATAAACTCAAGTAACACATGATACTGATAAAATGTTTCTAAATAAAACGATGCACCACTGCATGGTCACAATAGACAAAATTAATCAATCTGTCAAATCACAATGTGTGTACAGCTACCATCCATGTGAAAGTTACATACTTTCAAATATTTGGATGTAATGGTTGGCGAAATTCTGTACAACCTTGAGACACCGACCACGTGACAGAAGTCATTGCTCTAACAACTTCATATGAATTTGTATGAATATGGTTGGTGTTTAAGTACATAAAACATAAATTCTACTAGGGCTGCAACCGATGATTTTTTAATCGATTCATTTTCAAAAATTAACAGACTAATTTCAATTATTTTGTATTGAAGAAAGACCAAAAAATTGCAGAATTCGACTAGCAGTTGTTGTTAACAAAAGAGAAATCAATAAAGTGCAAAGTGCAGACTGTTAAACTAACACCACCCAAAAGTACACAAACTGTACAAATCTTGATGACATGTCTTATGTGACATAGAATTAGATTACAAATGCTGATCATCAGTCATTTTAGGCTGTTAAAAAGTCCAAACTATCAATCAAATTTTGATGTATTGAAAAATTTTAAATGATTAGTTATTTAATGACTAACTGAGTAATTAAGTGTCAATTTCTGCAGCCCTAAATTGTACATCAGT
>Ga0209367_1008475_pt1 | contig 14053 bp, 13 predicted proteins | sample WorMetLIZISLAND2_FD_187412 | JGI IMG/M metagenome (GOLD analysis project Ga0209367, IMG submission 187412) | Marine gutless worms symbiont microbial communities from Max Planck institute for Marine Microbiology, Germany - Olavius geniculatus... ... | reverse complement strand
ATCTATCTTCCTGCGCTTGCAACTTGTTGCCATAATTACGATTATTACCGATTAAAATTAATCTTCAAATTATAAAACACGAACAACATTAACGTTCAAAACCGGAAAACAAAAAGAACGTTAATGGAAATGTGTGTTGTGTTGGAATTTTTCACTTACGCAGAAGTGACTCGCGGTCCACCGAAAATGCCTTCGCGGTCCGGATTGCGGACCGCGGTCCGCCGTTTGAGTACCCCTGATATACAACAAAGTCGCAGTACAAGAGTACCATAGTTCATGTAGAAGTATGGAAGCAGTAGAAGTCAGCTGACATGTACCTTGATGGCAGGTGAAAAGCTGCGTGACTTGAGCGGAGTTGCTGAAGCTGACGGCCTGTCTCCAACTCCCAGCTACAATGTAAACTGCTGGTAAGAACCAAGCAGAATGTTAGCAGTAGTGCAAAACATGGTAGTAAACACAGTAATAGCAATAGCAACACTGCAGCAACAATAACAGCCGTAATAAGAAGTCATATTGTTATTAACTAAGATTAGTAACAGTAAAAAATGTAATAGGTAGCAGTACGTTTGCAATTCGCAGATAAAGGGCACTTTAGTAAATGTTTTGATACAATATGACATAATATAACAAGAAAAGCCCAGCTAATGCAAAGGGGAAGGCCAGAGGGTACCAGACAACTGGCGGCTAAATATCTATAGTGTTTTGCTTGTAGTCGCTAGAGGGCATGACCTGTCTCGCTCAGCCAACGCCGTTTCGGCTGGAAATCACAAATTTTCCCTACCCCTCTGTCATTTAGTGCCCTCGCACTCGGGGTGACCCATTTCGAATTTATGGAAAAGCTTTACTGGTCCTGAAACTAGAGTCTTCCAGGCAGCTGATGGTGAAAATTTGGTGATCCTAGCTTGCACCATTTTTGACTGATCCACCAGTGTGACGGACGGACAAACGGACGAACATCATGGCTAAAACACACTACAGCAGTAGCTGCTGTTGCGCATAAAAAGTAACAATTAATTCATTGTCAGTAAACCCAAATGACAACAAAAATGAAACAAATTTAATCAACAAATACGAAATAGCATGGAGATTAATCAATTAAGAAATGTAATCAGTACCAGCCCAATAAAAAATGAACTGCATATGTTGTCATTGTCAACATTCATTTCATACTTTTTGTTCACAACTTCATGCATGGCCAAGGCCTTGGTCTTGATCTCAAGAAGGTGGCCTCTAACCTCATACCTAGGCCTTATAGCTCTAAACTTTGGTCTCGTTTAACAGTTCTGCTACTACTACCACAACAACTACTACTAACCGTGACTAGTCGTATTCCGTCCAATGCCATCCTAGCAACAGATTCTTTATGAGCTTTCATGCTAGGCTTAGCTCTCATGGATCTGCGTCCTGTGCTCGTCGTTGATATACGAGAATCTTGCCTGCCGCGTTCACACAGACAGAAACTCATGCATGTGAAATGCTTTTATACAGCTGGCTTAGTAGTGTAATTCATCAACTGATGCTGGACTTGCAATCAAAAAATCATGCTAAAAATCCTGGTCAGGTTGCTATCAAGTGGTTACTACTTTTAGTACTTACTTTAGTACTTACTACTTTAGTACTTAGATGGCGACAGGTAAACCGGAACCATCCCAGTATATGTAACCATGCAGGCCAACTCAGCCTTCCATCTCCCCGGGGTAGGTCAATCAAATTGACAGACTGACAGAATAACAATGCATGTGATTTTATATTTTATTTTCAAATCAGATAACCTACAAAATCGTAGAGATGACTATACATATATACAAACAGACGTACACATACAGATGATGGTCTTATTAACACATTAGGTCGATTCAGTCAAGGAGTCAACCTAATAACAATAATAATAACAGCAACTGACACAGATTAAACTACCTGACAGTCTGTGCTCGTCGACCTCGTGAAATTGGGTCAAACGGCTGCGGAGTTTTCCTTGCCAAAACTTTCACAGATGGAATGCTGTCAACTTCATCATAACCAGCAGCAGCAGTGGCAGCATCAGCACGATGACTAGGTTCACGCAGTGGGGTCATCTCAAAGACATTGTCTGACATCTGCCAGCAACATATACAAAAAAAGATTATGAGCAAATAACGACTAACAATGACTTCCTAATTGTATCTTTTTACTTTGTAACCAAAGACATAACCACCGTTCATTTTAACATACTATCACCGATAGATCAACACAGAACCAACTGAAAACTTGTACCGCAGGTAAAAATCACATGTCATGGAAGATAAGGTTGTCACTGATCACTGGTTGCCCTTCAGAAGCTTGCAACAAAGTAATAGTGAAATGAAACTAACTGAAAAATGTTGCAATGCAAATGTTAGCACTAACTAGAGTGCAGCAACATAAGTGTCAACAACACTAGGCTTCAGGGACGGATTAAGATATTCCAAAGCCTCCACTACTGACAGCTGTCTGGAGTCTTCACATGTCAGAAACTGGCCTGGCTTGGCTTTTGTGCTTCATGACATAGCTTGGTCAAGCAAATCGATTCCAGTTGATTAGCTTAGCAAATAGATTGAAATCGATTGCTAAGTAAAATGAGTCAAATCGATTATTACCGGCTTTATTGGTTACTACCTGAATAAGTAACTGTCTGCGAACAGGTAAACCTTACCGTCAAGCATCGAGGCCAACTCAGCCTTTTTATACATCCGAGGACATTTGTTTGACTGAGCCTGATTAACTTCAATAATTAACTTCATCATCATTATTATTATTGGGGTAAAGAAATCGAGTACCGACCTGCCTAGCTAAAATTAAGCTAAGCCGATAAGTGGATGCACAAACATAGACACATACACGTTAATAGATAACATAAAAAGACATTTTTAGCACAGCAAAAACAAACCAAGGGGCTGCAACTGACCACAGAAACAGCAGCTGCTGACACAGGCTCTGGCTGATCCGGAACACGTTTGTGACCACGAAGAAACATGCTACCGGAATGCATTCGACGTGAACGCTCCTTCCATTCATTCTGTCGTCGCTGCTGCAAAGTTTCATCTTCTTCGGGAATCCCAAAAAATCCCGTGACTCCACGACTCATATTCCTTGCACATAAATCAGTAATCAACTCATAACGAACCGGTCGATGCAATACCAAATTTACCAATAAAAAATGGCAGAAAACCAACAGTACAAACATAAACCAAAAGTTAATAAACTAAACATACAAAATGAAAACTGAAAAGTATTAATCCTATAATCTCACAAACAGTGTGACAATCATAGTGTATCAAAATTTTGTTTAACTAACTTATCAACATTCTCAAATATAATAATAATAAAACAATACTGAAAAACTAAATTCACAAAATCAAAACATTTACATTCTATAAAAATATCAGTAAATTCAACAGAAAAATGCAGACATACTGTGAAAGCATGGCAAGGTTGTACCACTTGTTTCTCGTTTCTCTTCTAGCGGCCCCCTCAGCATGCACATGACTGCAACCAAACAGCACAAATAATCACACAGAGGACAAGTATAAGTAAATAAGTAAATGAGTATCGATAAGTGTACTTGTAAGCAGGTGTGGGTTCAAGGCCAGCATTTTCAAGGAGAAGGCCAATAATCTTCAAGGTTAAGACCAAAGCAGGTGGTCTTCAAGTGGAAGTTGGCCAATGCCACTATCCCACTAAGTAAGTAAAAAACAAAAGTATGACAATTTTTTATACTGTGCATCAAAAGCTAGCTTAATCTTGTTCAAACCATAATGAATCACAAAAATGTTCTGACAAACATAGTTTCAATGTTTCAGTGGATAAATCATACAATTACCAATAACTCATTGCACAGAGCACATTAATTAGATGTGACTAGAGACTAAAGCACAAGCCAAGGCCAGTTATCTTCAAGGCCAAGGCCAAGGCCAAGGCCAGATCATTTCGAGGCCAAGGCCATGATTTTTGTCATCTTCAAATTGTCCAAAGACAGTCCACGGGAACCCTCGCTGCTTATAAACTGCTAACTGGCTTCTAACAGAACAAGTGACACAAACTCAAAGCCTGATTTGGAGACCTATCTTCTATTAGAGACCAGTGGCGTATTTAGGGGGAGGGCCACGGTGCGATGGCCCCCCCTTTGGCCGGACCATGAAAATTTTTTACAGGCGACTTTATATGAAAAGGTGCGTTTTTTGCCATTTTCCAGCAAGAATTGCAAAATTCAACAATGTTTGATGGTCTTTTGAGCTTCCAAATTTCAGAAAAATGGGCAAATTTGCGGTTTCCATTGAACACTCAGAAGCAAAAAGTGTTTCAGCTTCAGGGGGGCGAAGCCCCCTGACCTCCCTACTAGGAACTCTGCCCCTGGACCCCGCTGGGGGCTCTGCCCCAGACTCCCGTTATAGGCTCGCACTCCGCGCGCTCGCCATGCCCCCCCCTTTGCCAAATCCTAAATACGCCACTGTTAGAGACCCAACATGTAGCAAACTCATTGTAGTATTTTTTCTATACAATTGATGCGTGTGTGATTTCAACTACACTATGAAACACTCGTACATTTCATTTTGTCAAAACAATACACTTATATGCCATGTCCAATGTTTATATTGTCTAAACCGTGACTTAAAACACTGATGACACTATCAGCATCACGCCTGATAAATTGGTACCAGATGAAACATTCAGGCTGTACTGGAGACATAGCTTTTATTAAAACATATAATCTTGATCAGTCAATCTCCAGCTTGTATCAAAGACCTGGCATGTAGATTCGGGTCCATTATTGCAAAAGTCTGCTCTTCCCTAACCCTAACCCTAACTTTCGGAATAGCGGGCTGGTACCGGCTTAAGTATTAGAAGCTGTATGCTATAAACTACGATATACCTGCGAAGTCGTCTCCACTGTGCTCTGGCTTTTGCACCTACTGACGTCTCTCGGTGGATCGGCTCTGTACTTGCTTCACCAATGCACGGCTCCTGTTCCGCAACCTCCTCCACGGCTCCATTTCCTCTCCCTTCCATCATCACAGGCTGTTACGACTAAAAACAACAAACAAAGTGTAACAATTACTGACAGTCTTCTTCTTCGGTGTACGGTCAAACTTCAACAAGTTAAAGACTCCAGACCAGTGGTTATGAACATGCTGGCAGTGCTGAGTGCAGAAAAACAAAAATGTTCAGGTGCAGCACCGAGTCCTGATTAAAATACAGAGATGGGTGTGTCATAGCCATACAGTTGCAATTATCCATACTGGATTCTCAGCCGAACATTTATCTGGGCAAAACCTTGGCGTCTAAGTACCGGTAGGTCATCTGCAATGATGTCACGGCCTAGCAGGCAGCAGCCTAGCAGAATAGCACTAGGCTAGCAGGCTAGCACTGGCCACCAGAGCAGATGACGAGACAAAATGGCGGTTGATTAGTTAGTGTCATATCATTATTAAAATCGTTTATTGTGACAATAGTTGACGTCGTACAGCATCCGTTCATGAATCAATAGCTTTGGCTACATTCATTTTGTTTTTGTTTCGAATGTCCTAGCCCACCTAAAGGCCTATTTATTGCCTATGTCAGATCTGAGCTGTGTCTATGACACAGCTTAGAACTAGGCTAGTTGTGTCTCCGGCTCCTCACAAAAAAATCAGGACTTCCTTTCACCAGGATTGGTGGGGTACCTCGATCACCAAATGAAACACATTTTCATCAAAAAAACTTGCACATTAATATTGTCATTAATATTTTTTTCGCTGAACTATAAGCACAAGGATAAGGTGTTCAGTAATTCTCAGTGTCAGGGAACGAAAGTTCCCGAGGACGAAAGTTCCACCTATGGAACTTCGTTCCCGGGAACGAAAGTTCTCGAGTACGAAAGTTCCATGAATCCTTTACGCGGCACACACTTCTAATTATGGCAGAGGTTTATGAGCTATAAACTTTGCAATTACACCCCAGGCGTCCTTAATTTCGCGACGACAGATCACTGAACATCATCTACCGAAGTTCCGTTAACTTTTACCCGCATCGCGAGAACGCCGTGATTTCCAACTTCCGACCACGCCCACTACACTTGTAAACATAAACATGATCTTTAACCTATGACGTCACTGACGTGACCTACTTTTCGTTTTGACGCGTTTTTGCAAAATACACCAATATGAATTCTGATAAGATTGTGGCGATTGACGATAGTATCGTGACAATTAGCACTTTGTTTTCTAGATCCGATAAGTTAACGTCAATATCGTTGAATTTCTACAAGATAGATACACTCGAAACTGGTCTAACGGTATCAGGCTTACCGGCGTCCTGTAATATCGCCCAGCGACGGGCGGTGTTTGTCTACGATTTTGCGGAGGTTGCTGAAAACAAGACGGGATTATATCGATACTTTTTATTGTGTGGACCAGATCGTTTGCAAATTTCGTCTGATAAAAGCTTTTCGCTGCTTTTGTATACCGTCGACAATCGTCAAATAACCCAGTTCAGTGAAATTCGTCTGTCAGTAAGCATTCAAACGTATCAGGACTTGAAGTTTGAGATCTTGGACGGACCGACTGTGTGTTTCGTGTTGCTGTCAGAGATTTACGTGGCGACATCTGACGGCGCTGTACAGATGTATCCTATAGGCGTGGAGGGTGTTTTTCGACATCTAACACGCTGGGTTCAAGACGACTCTCTGTTTGTCACAGGATTGTTTGGAGGACAGTCTAAACACAGTCCTACTGATGCCACTGCTGGCAGCCAATCTACGATGCTGACACTGTGTATTAACACTTCACGGCAGTTGCTCACTCGTAGCTGTGATATGTTGCTGCCTGATGTGTATTATGGTATGATTCAAAGTCCATAGGTCTTTGAGTAACGATCCAACAGATCAATTTCAATTGCATTATGATTTGCTGTTAGTGGCTGACATTTTTGTTGTGAATATTAAAGTCTTTGCAAGTAGTAAAGCTGCTAGAAAATGCACTATATAGTTGCCATAATAGGTAAAGTTAGATAGCATTCATAACAAGGTTTGGGTACTGGTATGATTGTTGAAAAAGAAACGTTTTTCACATGCTGGCAGAATATTGGGAACGAGTGAGATGTCATGTCAGCAGTGTTCCAAGACATAACTAGGCTAACAACCAGAAAAGTTAATCAAAAGTCATCAAACACTGTCTGCCATGTGTGACTGCCTGGTTGGCTGATTGATTTATTGGTTCATTAATTGGTTCGTGATGTATTTATGTATGTATTTGGTGTGTAGGTATAATGACATGCATGTATGTGTCAAACATCAGCGTGGACTGGTCTAAGGTGGCTGCATCTGACAACACAAGCAACAGCCGTGAACCAGTGTCAGGCTGCATTCTGAGTTCAGTCGTATACGTCTGCACTTCATACAGTCAGCTAGTGCAGTGCCGCAATGGCAGGCCCAGTGCTGTGGTTAATCTGCCATTCGGCGATGCAAATTCTATCAAACAAGTGCAGTCGCTAACACCAGGAACATCTCTGTTCGTTGTTCAGTCATGCGGACACGTGGCGGCTCTGGTTGACATGACCAAACAACAGGTACTACTACTGCTGCTGCTGTGTTAAATGTCTGTGAAATAGTGACACAGATTTGAAACAGCAGGTGAAAATTTGCTACTGTGCTGTGCAGTGATTGATTATCGTGTCGAGATTCATTGTTTAATTTTTTAGGGATTTTGTAAGACATTTTCTGTTGGGAACATGACTTAACTCAGGAAACAATGTTCTATTCATATACTGTGTTTTGGGAGAATGCCGCCATGATTGTGCTCAGTCGCCTTCCCACAGTGCACTGATGAGCAGCTTTTATGTGCTCCAAATTTAGTCACATATCATTGTGTCAGTTGAGGTAATTTTTAGTGCTGAAAATACGAGAAAGACTGAAAACTCTTCCACTGGTTGGGGCTTTGTCTCAAACTGCTCTGGGGAGTTTACAGTATCATGGTTCCAGATGATCAAGCTGGGATAGTTCAGGGTTGTTTTTCCTGTTGTCAGTGGTTTCTATCCCCCATATTTGGAGTCAAAATTGGGTGCAAGTTTCCCCCACCTTTAGGCTCAAGTTTCCTTTCGCATTTTAGGCTCAAGCCCCCCCCTTCGTGCTTTCAGGCTCCTTGTTAAGGGTGTTGATTGCTCTGTGAAAAATAGGGGGGAAGTTTTGATCTACACCTTTAACAAAATTCCTCTCCCCTTATTTTTCACTGAGTGCAAGCTGCACCCACTGGATATAGGGATAGAAGCCACTGGTTGTCGTAATATTATACTATGGCTGATATGTGAACTGTACATATTCAGGTGTTATGGCATCTGGAAGATGTACACAGTGTGATATATGGAGATTTCTTGAGCAGTGGAATGCAGCAGGCATTATTCTTGCGTAATTGCACCACAGCAGCCACTGATACTGCATCTGACATACTGTCTGTTATCGATGCTGAAGTTGAAGCAGCTCACAGTGATTCTGATGGTTTTGGTCATCAGTTCTTATTAACCGATTTCTCGCAAGTCAACGTTAACAGATGGAATGTGACCATGGTACCAGTACTTTTTGGCATACCATTTGTGTGTAGTGTGTTCTCGTTGAATTTTGTTTGAATGCTGATAGGTCGCGGAAGGGGATCAGTGGAGCAGTTGTCAAGTGATGTTGTTTTAGTAGCAGTCTGTGAGTCTGTGTGTGAAATGTTGCAAATGCGGGCTAAGCATGATACGAATAGACGTTGATAATAATTTGAAGGAAATGTGCGTATGTGCCAGGGACAAATTTTGTTTAACTTTTGGAGATAATCTGATCCGTATTGTTTTATGACTTCCATTGGCCAGGTCTTTTTACTATTGTACTTTTACTGTTAGCTTGCATTGCACAGACTGACTTTTTGTACCGTATTTCAGGATATTAACTCTCTAGTTACCATTTTATGAATATACAGTCTGCCAGTCTGTCTGTCTGTCTGTCTGTTCATACTGATGCTCTTCAATGTCAATCTCTATCGGTTTGTCTGTCTGTCTGTCTGTCTGTCTGTTTGTTTCTGTTTATTGTGTGTGTCTTTGTGCGTGGCAGACTGGCCCAGTGATAAAGCCAGCAGCTGATGACAGTCTATTGGAGACAATGTCACACGCAGCAGATGCTCTTCAGTGTCGTGTGGCTGCCGGTCGTTCACAACTCACCAGCGCAATGCTGCAACGTGATGTCAAACAATCTGTCATTGATGACACTGTTGATCACATGATGACCGGCCTATCTGCTGCTGACCATTGCACGGTATCTTTTACACAGTACAGTACTGTGCATTACAGTGTGAGTGAAAAATATGACGAATAGTCAAAAAATTTTGAAAATATCTATACCGTGATCCATAAAAAATGTGCCACTTTTATTTTTCTAATAGCGTTGTGAAACATTGGCCAATTTTAATAATTTTTGGCGCGCAACATTAGGAAAGAACTTGATGCAAACGACTGTAGTTTTGGCCACCTCACTTTAATATTGTCGCTACACTACCTTGTGAAATGCAGAAGTCGTAGTTTGGCCATTTACAACAATGAATTCATACTGGATAGCACCCGCATCAGCTCAGAAATGATTAACTGAAAAGCAACAAACATGATTGGCAACTATTGTACATTAAAAAGTCACACGTGTCACATCATATCCTTTTTATTACAGCATGTGCTCAAAATTTCCTCCTCCAGCATGAATGCAAGTGGCAAACATTGACACCACTTGCAAACAGTAGGCTCGACAACCCGCATTTCACAAGTTAGTGTAGCGACAGTATTAAAGTGAGGTGGCTAAAAGTATAATCATTTGCGTCAAGTTTCTTCTTGATGTTGCTTGATGTTGCATGTCAAAAATTATTGAAATTGGTCAATGCTGCATGGAGCTATTCAAAAAATAAAAGTGGCATGGTTTTTTATGGACCACGATGTAGTACCACTAACCATTGCTAAGTTATCGTCAACGCTCAAAACTTAGCAATGGTTAATGGTAGATAATTTCAGAATTTTTTCTGCTGTGCATAGGTAGTGGAGATTTATGCAAATTAGGCAAAAAATTAAATGCACTAGTACGCAAGTTCTACACTTTTTTGGATAAAATTCCGAAAGTTTTAGCGTGATCACACACTTTACTACCACTAGTGGTCGCTAAGTTGTTTTCACTGAAATACTGAAGAAATAGTAAGATAATAATTTTTCGTCCCACTGAGACTTGTATCTGTGAACATTGTTGCAGCTGTTTAGCAGTGTAGTTTAGTTGAGTGTTCTAAACAGTCCAAGACCAGTAATTTAGAAGACACTTCATTTCTCTGCAGTGAACAAACTGTTTTAGACATGAGGAAGTTGATAGGACCCTTCATTTCAGTTTGTCAACTTGTCTTGTTCTTTTCCGATCTGTTTCACTTTCTTTATCCATCAGTCCATCCTGTTGCTTTCTCTGTTAGTCTGTTTCCCGTGCAGCATCTAGTAGTGAATGGGAAGTTTTTGCAAAGAAGGCAACAGCAATTAATTGCAAAAGCGTCTATAGTTTAACTTCTGGTAATGCAGTTTGTAATTTTCTGATTTTTTAATAGTTTTTTTTGGTGTACAGTTCGTTTACCTATTATGGTTGCTGCAGGTGCCCATGGTAGGTGTGGCTAGTGGATCAGCCAATAGCAGACAATCATCAGAACCAATAAGAGCAAGCGACAGTTCTGCTGCATTGAACGAGTCAGTGGAACTTGGTTCATTGTGGCAGAAATTCAACAAAGGCAAATGGATCGTTGGACTCAATATATACAATACAACCTCCAGGCTAGTGACCTATCTGCTAGTGATCGCTAATTGTTTACTGTTTCGTAGTAATTGATTAGAAATAGCAATTTGGAAAAGTTACAATTAGGACTACAGGGTGGGGCATAAAAAAAGTAACCCCTAACCCCCTAAAATTTTTCGCTGTTTTCTCAGCAACCGTTCGGAGATTTAATTTGAAATTGTACAGATTTATTTACTAAAACCTTCTACATCTAACTGCCAAGTCAAATGTGATTATGTTGAAAAATGACAAAGTTACAGACTTTTAAACATAACTGCCTACCGATTTTTCAGCATTCAAAAATGTTTCGGCTACAACACCAATTCAGTGACATCGTTGAAACAACACAGTTAAATGATGATCAGATGCCAGAATTCCATTGTCACTGTGAATGTTCGAAGTGTCCACCGCTAGCTCCAAGCTACAACACCAGCCTCCAGTCATCTTATTTGAGAAATCTTTCACGCCTTTGTTGATCGGTCCAGTTGCCCCAGATAATCTTAAGCGCTTTCTTGAGTTTGGCGCTTGTTTTCGGCTTTGTTTTAAGCTTGCGGTAAGCCTCCAACATTGCACCCCACACGTGATAGTCCACTGGGTTTATATTCAGCAAATTTGGAGGCTATTGGTCTTATGTGATGAAATCTGGACAGCTGGCCTGCAGCCAGTTCTGTGCGCTGCGTGGCATTGCGCGCTGTGTGTGCTGACGCACCGTCATGCTGGAAGATGAATCTGGTGGGCAGCCAGCAATTGCTTTAAAGGAATGATTATTTATAAACAAAATAAATTACTGTATATCAAAAGTTTACTGTTACGTCATCGACAGTAACGTGGTGACCAGTTTTTGAAAATTAAGTAGCATTTTTAGCTTAAACATTTTTAGTGCTGAAAAATCGGTACGTGGTCATATAAAAAAGTATATAACTTTGTCATTTTTCAACAGAATCACATTTCTCTTGACATTTAGATGTCAGACGTTTCAACAAATAATCCTGTAAAATTTCAGATTAGAATTCCAAACGGTTGCTGAGAAAACAGCAAAAATGGGGTTACTCTTTTGCTCCACCCTGTAGATAATGATAATTAATGTGAATTAGACATCAAAATTAACTCATTATACCCTACAAACTAAAAAAGGTTTAAACACTGATTTGTCAGCGGGACAGCAGAATCTAAGAAAATTGATCTTCATTGTCAGCCAATTAATTGGAATTCAATTAGAGTTAGCTTGCTTGTAATTGAAATTATAGTTATAATTTTGAATTGATTTTTGTCAGTTAACCAATTGGTTAGAATTAGAGTTAGCTGATGAAGTAATTAATTAGTTAATTAATTGGTTACCCATCACTGGTATATACTGTGTTTTGATGATTGATGATGATAACGGCCAAATTAATTAGCATCTCTTGCAATATATCACACTCACCTATTTATGACACAATCTGAAGAGCATTATGTTTGCATCATTGACAATACATTGCTGGTGTGGGTGATATTTATCGTGCAGAATCAAACGGGCACTGCATCTGCATCTGGCTGCCATGGACACCGACATCAACAAAGACTTTGTGTCCGGTGTCTCGCGATGTTTTGTTTATCTCCGACGTATTCTGACATCAAATGATGCTACCGTTGTCGACCAGATCACTTCTGTGGAACATAGAACAAAGCGCACAAGATTCTCTGAACCGTCAGCTGCCAACAATTTACCAGCGGAACACGACTATTGGAAACTGTTCTGTCCACACAAAGTGAAAGTGGTCGACTTTCTGCGGCCGATGGAAGAAGGTCATTTGGTTGCAGTGACTGACATAGGCGGATGGCAGAGTGTTGCTGTGGCTGACAATGGCATCAGATGCTCGGCTATTGTCACTTGGACCACAGATGATGATGATGATGAGGCAGCAGTCACTGTGTCCAGGACTGCCGGTTGTCTCAGACTGCATGCGAAGGACATTGTTAGTCCACAGTTCAGCCTGCTTTTCAACACATCCAGTGTGTTGTCGGGTATGTGAGCACATTTTGTATCAACTAGTGCCAAATTACTTTGGCCCTACTCTTGTGTCTTTGTTGGCGGAATATACTTCATTGGGGCATGATTGCAATATTGTTATAGTCAGTATAGTGACTGCATATTGCACAGTACACACCACCATGTGGTGAATACTGTGTATGTGGACCAAACTGTTGCTGAACTCATCTGCCCTTGGTACCAGCCTGCTATTCCGAAGATCCACTATTCTGAAGGTCTGGTATTCCGAAAGTCCATTGTGCAGATACGCGCTACAGTGCTAATGTTTGGTTTAAAGTCTGGTTTAAAGTCCTTAGGGTTAGGGTCAGCCTTAAGGTTAAGCTTAGGGTTAGTGGGAATAGTAGACTTTTGGAATAGCGGACCTTCGGAATAGTGGACCTTCAGAATAGCAGACCCGAATCCTGCTTTTTCCCTGCACCAAATGGTATGGGCCTAATGTGGCACCTGCAGGCTTGGTTCTGTAATGGTACCGTAAAACTGACTATGATTCTCGTTGTCTAATGGGTTTTGGTATGAGCAAAAACCTCCAGTGCCGGGAAGATAACCACGGGTATGGGGGAGAATGCTGGTAGTTGGCATAGCTGTGGACTAACTTCAATGAATAGAAACTGTCTCGTTATTGTCTGAACACCAGCCAAGCAGGCTGCGTCATGTAACTCTGGTAGTCTAATGTGACAGGTGATGCTTTGCAATTTTGTGATGAGTTGCCTTTATTTACTGCATTGGGACGTGATTGCAATATTGTTATAGTCAGTATAGTGACTGTACACCACCATGTGATGAATAATCATAAGGTATGTGAGGCAGTTTTTTTACTCACATCTGCCCACTTTTTTCACACAGTACACACCATTTAATTTTTAGCCTTTTTATGCCAACGTAGTGGCCGGAGGCATTATGTTTCCAGAGTGTTCATGCATCCGTGCGTGAGTCTCGAACAAACATTGTTAGCAAGATATCTTGTGTCTTGGTTGACGGAATTTGACCAAACTTTCATCTTCAATGGACTTCGAGGCAGGTTTCGGGTTTTTTTCAGGTTTCAATGTGGGGCAGGGCAGCCAGTGCCGCCCCGTAGGCTTAGGCCGCCATGTGGGCCCATCAGCCATCCCCAGAAGGTTCCCAGCAATTATACTTGGTACTGAAAGTCATGGCGGGAATAGCAAAGAGCACAACTACCCCTGACCACAAGACTACTCTCTATACTATGGGGTTCACCA
>Ga0209367_1008474_pt1 | contig 14053 bp, 12 predicted proteins | sample WorMetLIZISLAND2_FD_187412 | JGI IMG/M metagenome (GOLD analysis project Ga0209367, IMG submission 187412) | Marine gutless worms symbiont microbial communities from Max Planck institute for Marine Microbiology, Germany - Olavius geniculatus... ... | reverse complement strand
CCCCTAAATGACGCCCCTGTAATGAAAAGATGAAGAACAAAAGAACAGTCATAAAAAGCATGTCAAAGAACACAGAAACGAATAAGCGTGCGTGCGATCTGCAACGCCAACACATAGCAAAAAACAAACAAACAATTGTCCACTTTCTGTCACATGGTTTTCCCAGCGCTGCCTTTCTGCAGGTTTAGACCAATAGCGTAAAATCCGCGGTTAAAGCAATCGGAGATAAATTGTATAAATTGTCTTACGTTTAGTCCACTATCCGCCAGACGTTATTAAGCGTCGTAACTTTTAGCTCGTTAGTGCGTCGCCGCTATTATGGCTTTCTAATCTGTTCCGACAATCTAGTTCTCTGTACATTATATACAGCGCTGCAATAAATCGCCTCTGACTGAGTCTGAACTCCGATTGATATTTATTACTGCAGCTGCTGTAGCCTACCGGTCGCGCTGACAAACGCGGCGTTGTCTTTCAAAGACTTCACTAGGCTTCTGCGTATGTACTATCCGTCCGTTTCCGTTTGTCTCTCTATCTCAAGACTCGGAAATAAGTTTCTCCGGACAAAACCTTTCACGCACAGAGGCCCTTTGGCGAAAGCATTTTCTGACATAAGGCTAAGCCCCATGTCAAAATAATGTGCCTAGTTAGGCTAGTTATAGTGTGACTAGGGAGGGGGGTTCTTACCAAGACAACTGTGGTACCACTGACTTGTGTCCATACCCTTTAGGGTTGATTTTACACATTAGTTTTAGTTTCTGTTAACATTGTTGACATAAAATGGTTTTTAATGTCAATAACTACTCATTATTAAGGGTGATAGACCTAGGTATTTCCACCACACTGAGCGCTTTTGAGATTATTTACAGTTAACGCGCTATATAGCGTACTTATTTGCTTACTTTTTTCTAAGGGAATTGTCTCCGAGAGGGAACTTATGCCCTACAGTTGGCTTTCTAGACCTGAAATTCGCGGTTTTATTGAACGTCGTAAACACCTGAGTTAGTCGGTGCCGGAAGGCAGTGGATGATTTGCCGGGTGAACAATTAGTTTTATCGGCGACGAAATCTTGTCGCTGTAGCATCTGGGTCGAGGCACCAACGTCTAATCAACGGACTTCTAACAATACGCACGTTTTAGTAGGATAGCCTTCCTCTCCGTTGTAGCCGGTAGCGCTAAGTGCTTCCAATAACCCTTTACAATCTTATATACTGCAAAATCAAGTCGTATAATTTTTTACGTAGGCTACCTCCACTTAACCCGTCGACTTGATCTTTAATAATCTTCAGGAACATTGGCATATTCTTCGCATGCGTTAAAATTGTAACGTGTCGTATGGCCTAAAGTCTGCTAATTGACCTACTTACTGCATAATCTTAGGCCTGCGCGTTTATTCACCAAGATGGTAGCAGTAAGATAGAACGCACCCGTGAACCACCACATGCGCAAGCACACACGCACTGTACAGCAGTAAACAGTAAATTAAGAGACTAACTATATACGCTCAGCGCTGACATTACATAATGCACAAGACCTTTCAAATTGTCGATTACCACTACTGCATAACTCAGCCCTATCCCCGCACAACCAGTGTTTTCCATACTTTAAAAGATTTAATTACTGAACTAACTCCCCTTTTAGCACATCCATTCGACCCAGCATACGTGTGCAATGTATTTCGGTTCCACGTGTTTTACAGTTGTTTGATGCGTTTTCTTGGCTTTGCACAGCTGTATTAAAGCTATCGCTTCGCGGCAGGAAGGAAAGGTAGGCTAAGGCAGACAATAGAAAGGACGGGAACAATCCTGCTACTGCTAACGCCAACAAAAAAGCGAAATTCTGTATAAATTCTTTGCAAAATGGCTGAAGCGGCGTGCCCCTCTTTGGCCATTATGAAGGCGACGGCATGCAGCCAGCTGATAGCTTGACATAAGCTACTCTAGGCCTATCAGTCGGCGAGTCCCGTCGGGGTTTGAGTCCAATAAGTTCGACGAGACTGAACGCGTTCGTAAAATTTCGTATATACAATCTGAGTATGCGGCGAAAAATGATAGCAGTAGTTATGCAGTAGTGGTTATCGATAATTTGAAAGGTCTTGTGCATGTCAGCGCTGAGCGTATGCAGTTATTCTCTTACTAATTTACTGTTAGAAATTAGTCAACACTTGTCTGTTAACAAAGAAATCAATTAGAAATTCGAAAATTAATATGGTGCTGTTACTTCCAAGTTACACAGCACTGAGTCTGAGTCTATATGTGTTTGAGTCCGAGTCCTGGAAAAATAAAGACTCGATTTGAACTCCAGTCCAGTCTTAAGTGCTACATGACTGCTGTGTCGGCAGAGCGGCGGCCAGACAACGATGTGAAAGTCCAACGCACTGATTACGGACGGCGCCTTTCCGTGTGAGCGTTTATGGGTATCGGATGTTGCAAGAAGTGAACGAGCAACGTTGACTGGAAGAACTTTGTCACGGTCTATATAGAGACTAGAAACATGCGCACAGAGTTAGCGTGACGTATCAGTAAATGTCGTGACTGGCGCCAAACACCTGTAGGTATCGGTATAGTGGCTGTCGCACTGACTGACTGATATATCTGTCTCGAGACTGGCCAGCAACCGCTTGCTGATCAATTAAAATGCTTACCTTTTCGTGATGATAGGGGGATCATGATAATAATGTAGGCACAAAATTCAGCAGAGAGATGTAAAACTGGGGCGTCAGCGGTTGGTAGAGCGGTCTACAGGAGAAAAAGCGGTGAGATAAACCGGGTTATTAGGAATCAGACGACTGTTGAAACTTACACACTCAAGACACTGACTTAACGCACGGTCGGTCGTGTGGCTCGGCACACTGTCGCTCGTCTATTCATGCTTGAGTGCACCCTATTCAACGCGTTATACCACCGCAGACATAGTGCTAGAGATAGTCACAGTACGAGTGCGGTGAACGGGAAGTAAGTGAATGGCGTATGGCCCCCGCAGCTTCACAGAAGATAGCCTATCATAGTGCCTACATGCATTTAACGCGCTGGCGTCGGTCGGCAGCAGCCAAAGCTTTCAATTATCAAGCGCCGCTCGGCTCCAACCTGGCCAGGTGATGAGCGGGCGCTACTGTCTCGAAATGTAATTTTCACACCGCCCTGGAGTGTCACAGAACGTGTGTTTCGTACCGTTCGTGCCTGACGTTTGCTGCATGTGGACGTTGTAGGTAGCTTCGTCACTCACCGTTGATAAGCCACAGTCCGAGACATTATACATGTATTAAAAGAAACCCACATCACGTGACAAAATCAGACGGCGGCGGTCAGACTGGCGACCGGTGATGACTTGCCGTGTCGTCGCCCATTACCATCTGTAGACCACACAGATGCGTCGCTAGCCAAAACTATAGCCAGGTAGCCAGTGCTATATGGACATAGTGGAACGGATTTGCAGCGCTTTGAACCATAGCAATGACGGCGCTAGACGTTGAAGTTCATTACGGATCAAGGACGAAAAACTGCGCAAAACGAAAAACTTTCCAAACTGCGATGCAGTCAAGACACCGTTGGCGTCCAGAGGGAATGAGAAGGGGATATCTTCTTATCAAACCAACTATACAGGATATCTGGATGAGCTCCTCCGCAGCGTCTGGGGCAATCGAATTTGTTACATTTTAAGCGTTATAGTCCGGTCTGGTTAGACGAAAACTGGGGGTTTGACAAATATAATTGCGAATGGGGCTTTAGCGTCGCTGCTGAGTCTACACTACAAGAAGCAGAAAATTAACGAATAGATGAATAAATAAACGGAGGAAACATCTAGGCCATTGCATTGTGGTAGTGCAATCTCACGGATGTCGACTCTAATGACACGGTTCACTGCTGGCTCGTCAGTGCTTGTGACTGACCACACAGGGCAATAACTGTATGGCTATTCACTTGCCTGCCGTCGACTATGCACAGTACACACAGATGGCTAGCGAGCGTGCAAGGCGGCTTATAATAGTGAGTGCATTGCCGGCTAAAGTGGCCCGACAAACTGGCGTCTTCACGCAGCAAATGACGACATTATTGATACGTTCCATTGTTGTAGCCTTTGCCCGGCATGCAGCCATGAGGCCCATGATGAGTGACCACGCTGGACAATGACTGACCATTGAGTGGACAGACAGAGAGGAGGCGTCGTATAAAGAGATAGGCAAAACTGCACAATGACATTTCATTGCCGTGACTAGGTCTGGATTACGGTTTGCAAGTGTTCAATTAAATTTGGCGAGTTTTGAGACATTTCTGAATCACGTGTGGCCATGGCTATAGACAATTCCGTTTAATTTACACCACCGCAGCGTGGCTATACTGTTTTCCCAACTTTGCAGTATTTACTTGTTGACTTACAAATGAACATTTAATTATATCTGCAGAAAATGTAACATAGTGCTACAAAATTTAATATCTGAGTCATGTTTGTCTCACCGTTACTGAAATATAACAGAGATTGTTTAAAAGATTGTTCGTATATACTGTGCCCACAACACGCGAGTGACTCGGGGCGTCTTCTGCTGCTACTAAATGATACGTGACCACCAATGGCATTACCACTATTTTGGGCGAGAGGGGGCACGAAACTACAACGAGATAATTTAAGGATGACGCGCAACAATATTGTAAAGGTGAGAAATTTTTTTGACCATTTATTACCTACGCCAAGGAGGTAATGTTTTTGCCGGTTTTTGTCTGTTTGTCTGTGTGTTAGCAAGATAACTCAAAAAGTTATGGACGGATCTTTCTGAAATTTTGAGGGTATGTCGGGCATGGCACAAACTACCAGTGTTTCAATTTTTGGGGGTGATCCGGCAGGAATCCCGGATTCTGGATCATTTTGAAATTTTTGTTACCATGTGTTTTTCTACCGTGATCGGTGAATTAATGATTATCATTGCGTTAAAGGGGGCATAAAGGAACCGCTGGCCAAGCGAATATGGTGACGCCACCTGGCGAACAACATTGCTTTGGCGGAGGTACCTGCAGGCTATGACTGCTTTCTAGTTATTATAGTAATACGCAGAATACCCTCTACTTTTTTGCTTAGAAATGGAGGGGCACGTGCCCCAGTGCCGACGGTGACCACTATGAGTTGGCAATGTGTACCCGTGTGACCCAATGAATAGGCCTCCTGTCGTCGGTCGCAATTAGTCAACCCATTTATGACTTCGATGAAAGCCCGCGAAAACGATTTTATCGCCGTAATGGTACGAAAGTTCACACCAGCAGCTGCATCTATAGCACTGTCAATATGTCGATCAGTTTATCGATTACTGCGATTGTATTGAACTATACCTTCGAGCGGTCATGCCGTTCGCTGTTTACTCATTGTAGTCACAATATCAGAGGTTTGACTGATATTAGCAAGGTTCGAAAAACCTATGATTTTAAATGTTTAAAAATCGAAAAAAATACTTTGAAAGTCTAAATTTTAGCTTTTATATGTTTTATTTGTTTGTAAAATTTATAATACAAATCACATTTAATTTCACATTTTAATCGTAATTTGTGAGTTTTGACGTCACGTCATTCACTCAGCAAAAGAATTGTGTATACGGTAGTACGCTTTCCTAGATCTTAAAATTTGTGTCCCGTTTTCTTTGTACATCAAAACCCAAAAAAACCCTTTAAAATGTTTAAAAAACTTAAGACCTATGAACTTCCCCCCCCCCAAAAAAAAACACAACTTAGTTTTTTCAGGCCTGGCTATGTATACCGCGCGCACCTGTAAACGCACATTACGTACAACGTCGCAGCGATGTTTACGCATCTTGGTACAGATGACCTATTAGGTCACTATATCTAGGTCAAGGCGTGGCGCATGCGCAGCGAACACGCTAAACTATCTTATTGTCTTCGTCCATTTCGCTGACCTTTTGCATTACTGTCTTTTGTACAAGATTGCCCTACTGTCGTAAGGAACTGCAGGCTGCGCGATATGTTTCTTGATGTTTCCAGTCATGCTTTCTAGTGACGTCACACGTTTCGCCGTCATTAATAAGTAACTTAATTACGCCGTTAGCGATCTATTCCAGTCGTTTCAGTCTATAGTCGATGTATTTCTAGGTCTATATGTTTCCGATGTTGAGGCATTTCCAAGCGAAGACGCTGAGCAAATTATTCGTGTAATTAATTTTCACGTAACGCGATTGATGTGAGCGCGATATATCAATTGACGTTACAGACTGACGGACTGACGGACGGACAGATAACTTATCTGACAGCACCGCGCTTTGCAGTAAGCGTGTGCACTGCGCGGTAAAAGTTAAGAGTTTCATAACTGTCTGTTATGAAAGGAATTAATATGATGTTATGTATGAAGAAGGTCAGACGGCCCTCGATCTATTCATTCAGGCAATAGTTGTGCTTTAGAGTAGGTACTGCGGTACGAACTTCGGTAAATCGGGAGCCCCTTATTAACGTCGATGTTAGCCTACTGCGTGTCATTAATGTACTGTGCATGCACCAACAATCTGATAAGACTGTATATATCCGCAGGTAGAAGATCTTTACGACGCCAGACTTACTGATAATAAGACGCCCTGTGTATGTACAGTAAAAGCCATGCAGACGACTTAATTAGCTGTCGTACTCGTGTAGTGACCATATGGGCAGTTTCCGTACAGAATTTATCCCCATCCATCACGTCACGCGAGCTTTTAATGGTAGCACCAGTCTTAGATATACTAACGATTGCGATGTTTGCTGCTCACAACAATTTGTGCACTGAATCTTTTATTAAATTAAAAAGTATTATATTTATTAATCTGACCATTTCTTTGCGGGCCGGCGCAATGAGTATTGAAGCCAGAGCTGCTGAGACGTAAATAGCAGGCACACCGCGCGATGCACTAGCATCGTGGTCTCACAGTGTAAACACTGTTTAAAATCTGGTTGCATGATCGTTAAAGTCGTGTTCATAGCGACAAACTCAACTCAATTCAACTTAACTGGACTGAACTGGCTAGTTCAGTTGGGTTGAGTTGAGTTGAGTTGAGTTGGCAAAGTGTTCATAGCGAGTTTGTTGCTATGAACAGACAAAAAACTCAACTCAACTCAACCCAACTCAACTGAACTGAAAAAGCTCAGTTTTCGTCAGTTTTCGACATTCTGAGCAGTTCAGTTGAGTTGAATTGAGTTGAGTTTGTCGCTATAAACAAGGCTTAAGAATCAGCACTTTTCTTAGCCGTGTGGCTTCTGAAGGACTTTTCGTTATTTCTTGTTTAGTCTAACATTGCACATTATTAAATAACAGCCAGTCAGGCATGCTGCATTTAATACGGTAAAAATAAATAGTAATAGAAATGTGAAGTAAACTGAATGATTAAAGCGAGAATGCTTTCGGGGTTTTTAATAGCAGGACTTACACTTACTTTTCGGTAGTCAGTGTAGGCTACTCATAAACTGCATGGGGCTTGTGCGCTGAAGTCGAGTGCTAAACAGCATCTGAATCAATAAAAACTTCCTTTCGGTTGTAACTTAAGAGTAGACGAGTTTCTGTTATTTCCATCAAGCTGTCGCTGTGCAAAAACGTAGCGGGATAAAACCTACAGTATGCTATCCGATGACGCTCTATAGACTATAGAGCGCTTATGACTCGCCGGGGACATGTGACACTGTATGGAATTCACGTATTTTGATCGATCGATTGAAGGAATGACTGAATGTATATTGTTTTTGGTTTCGTCTGGTACTGGCATTTCAGACGAATTGATTTTTGCCTGCTATTACGTTCCTGTATTGCATTACGCAAAATTTTGAGAAAATATTGACAGAGAAAACAAGTAGATGTCACGTTTTGACATATAATCGATTATGATAACATTTTCATCACCTTGTCGCTAATTTCGTGTCGGTAATTTCGGTCCATCACTATATCGAGCGACCGGAAATTGCTGACAACAGCTACCAGCACGTGATCGGAAGTACTTAATGTCACCTGGCGACTGTCGTTTGAACCCGCATCAATTGCTGACCAACCGTTTCATTTAACTGGCGTCAAAATGACAACTGCTCGCGAATATTCGCCGTTAGTGATCACTTGGGGCCAATTCGGCGTTTAGTCGCTGCATAATAACTGGACGTTTATGACCCGTTAAACTGGCACCGAGGCATGTGAAGCCGGACAAAACTGCACTACATGCTTGTAGTTTATATATAGCAGAGCAAATAAACATGAAATCAACTTCCTAGTTTCTACCGACTTAGATATGAACATAGTCGTCTTGCTGTTATTTATTTAATATCAAAATCGTACACGTAGTACATAAGAACACAAAAGAAAAAGCTAATGAAATGGGAAAAAATAAAAATTAAAAAAAATTAAAATAAATAAAAATAAAAAATACACAGTAATACCAAACACAAAATACAGTGTGCTATATGAGCATTAATCCGTACATAACGATGCAATTGCCTGGCAAATGTCTAATGACACAAAATTATCATCAGTCAGCCTATACAACCCGTCTCTGACCATTACTAGTTCATACACCAACCGGGCTTGCCTGTATATGCTTATCTTGTTGAACAAGAAATTAATGCTTATGAGACGCGCGAAAGCCTAATAGCAGTTCCAGTTCGCAAACTGTCAGTCTATCCGGCCAATTTCGTCGCAGTTCATTCTTAGAGTGTGCGCTGCAGCCGAAGATCGCAAAAATCAATACAAACCCTTTATTTTGAAAGTTTAGTGTCTTTCAAAGTCATCGATGTTAATACGACTGAAAAGCTCGTCACTAGTGCTTGTTGTGATAGGCAGCATGCCCATGCTTGTCTGCAACCGTTTTCACGAAAGACAGGCCAACAACGGTAAAATAACGGGGGTACCGTTCTTTGATGCCCTCGTGCGCTGGTTTCCTTGAACCTAGAAAATCGAAAATCGAAACTTAAACCATCGAAATCCACGTTCAATGCTGAAATTCTTTATGTCGATCTCAATTGATTTCGGCGCAATTCGCTCTTGAAATTTGTATCACAGCCCGAAATCGCCAAAAAATCTATAAACCCTTTATTTTGGCGTTCAAGATCATCCAAGGTCATTGAATTCGGTGGCAATCGAGAGCCAGTGTACGACTTCCTATTAGTGATTAATAGTAGATACGCCCTATCTCGCACCGTTATTGAGATACAACGACTTATTGGCTAGAAATCGCAAATTTTTCCAGCCCGCTTCTCGTTTAGCGCCCTTGTTCAGGGTGATCCCCTCCGAATTTATGGAAAAGCTTTACGGTTCTTGAAACTAGAGTCTTCCAGGCAGCCGACGGTGAAGATATGGTGGTCCTAGCTTGCACCGTTTTTGACTGATCCACCCGTGTGACAAACGCACGGACAGACGGACAGAGTTGCGATGGCTAAGACGCACTAAAGCAGTCTAGCTGTTATCGCGCGTAATAAAATGGACAGAATTGCCTACGACAATGGCATAACCATAGTATGCATGTATAATAGTGCTGATTGCAAGATCTTTATTTGCAGTTACAGAACAACGCCAGAAACAAGAAGCCCAGCTGTCGCTAGGATAGCCAACCGTACTGGTTGTCAGTGACCGCCAAGGTCATCAAAAGTCGATGATTTGTTTATCTTATGTGAAAGGGCAAGTAACCATGGTCCTATCTTTTACCCTTTTGAGATACATGTACAGCTACTTGTAGCTTGAAACTTTCCATTGAAAATTGCGGCCGTCCCGCTGCAGATGGAGACATGGTTATTGACAGCGTTCTATCCGATGACACCATCGCCGACCACCTACGACTTACGGTTTAGCCACAATACCGCACGATTTGCATATCGTATAATTGTAATGCGTTATGACCCTTCAAGGTCATCCAAGGTCGATGATTTTCATTTCATCTGAAAGGGCGTATGCCACTTTTTGTTAGTGGTTTATAGTAACTTTGGCCCAGTCTTTCACCGTTTTTAGATATAGCTAGTTTTCTGTTAAAAAGCGCACATTTTTTCTATACCCCCTCCATTTAACCCCAAATTTGACAATGTTTTTCTTGCACTACATTCCTCTAAATTTTGTAGGCAGAAAGCCTCAATAAACGATATACATATATATAATTACTTGTGTAAAAAAATTTTTCTTAACATTTACCCCTTATCCAGGGTACATCCGCTACATACAAACGACACACAGACAGACCGACGACAACCGTACCATAAGCTCGACCGTTACTTACGTACGGTCGGCCAAAAATGAAAAAAAAATTTAAACGAATTATTGAGAAAAAAAAACAAAAAAAACAAAATAACAAAAAAACAAAATGTTTTGTTGCGTGACTGTTTTCAGTGACGTTAGGACAGAGGGTAGAATGGAAAATTTTCTCTCTAGAATACAAAGTTTAGGGCTAGAGATCCGCCATTTGAAGGAGATTTAGGTAAGTCAAAATTTTTTAAGCACCCGTAATCTTTTCTGTCGGAAATTTGCAACTGTTTGTCGAAAAATTTTAACTTCTTGTCCACTCTGCTTTTCTGACGCTCGACGCCTCTGGCTGTTTTTGTGTTGGGAATCAGCCGAGCCCCAATCGAAATCGAATTTGGTGCATTTTTAGCCTTAAAATGTGACATCTCGTGGCAACAATTTGAATGACTTTCCTGAGAATCAGTTGACCAAATTTCATGCAAATTTCCAAATTCCAAATTTCAAATTTCATGGTCATTTCCCAATGAGTTTTATTTTCTGCAATTTTTGCACAACTGAGATTGGTTCTGGGTCAGACCTACAATAATAACAATACTGTTTGCAGGCATCTGGCGCGGAATCCGTTTATATGCGACTGCAATTTGCGCTGGTTGTCTGAGTATCTACAAAGTCATCCGATTGAGACGAGCGGTGCGCGCTGCGAGAGTCCTCGACGCATGCAACGCAAGAAGATCGGACTCGTCAAAAACGACAAGTTTCGCTGTAAAGGTACATCACTTCAACTGGCTTGGGATTATTGTCACCTCATTAAAGAATTAAATTGTGTGTGTAGTTCAGCTCTCTGTGGAAAACCCGTCGCGAAGCGTCACCTGGCATATGGGATCACGCACCTGCCACTCGATACAATAGTTTAGCTGCATTACGCGTTTTGCATTATGCAGTCGTCCTAACAAGTCGCACTGCCGGTCCATCCGTCTGTCCGTCTGTCTTGTGCGGGTTTATAACTCGAAAATGGGTAAAAGTTTAGAAAAACCAAGACTGCTGTGAACGTATTCTGTGGTATACATGAGTAGCCAGTGTGCCCGTTTTAAGTTTAGAAAGTCAAAAGTCAAGCTCACAGGACGTCAAAAACCTTAAGAAATGATAAAAAATCTGGTCTGCGTCATGGCTGTCGGATTGAACGCTGGGATACCCAGTCGCCAACTGCAAACATTAGGCCTGACCATTGTTAGACCTAATTTTTTGTCAACGCCTGAGACGCTCGGCAGTTGGACGGACAGCCGCATATCATGTTGGCACTTGACGTCGACATCGTTTCTTGGTTATCCGTTATACGTTTTCGTGTCGTTGTTACCTATCGTTGTCATCTCCGTCTCGATGCACATGTCTATTCACAGAGTTTAGCAGACATGCGTTATTAGTTTGCTAGTAAAAACGTTCACCGAGACAAAGAGAAAGTCCGTCGAAACGGCTAAAAATGAAAAAGGCGTGATAATATTTTCGATCACAGCAGGAAGCCGTGAAGATGTAAAAAGCATTCGAAGTTTGAACGCAAAATGGTTGCGAAGCTGTAGTAATTATACAGGTGTATTTGCGCTGCTAATTTGTACAAAGGTGATATTATTCAGCAGCACATTGACACACAGTTAGTGTGATGCGCCAATATCATCTTTTGTGATATTTGCTGTTTTCGATGTGCGAGTTTTTTAATGTTGCCGTTAATAAGTGTATAAGATGATGTTTTGTACATTTATCAACTTTAACTATGTTTAATACATAACCGTTAAGCGCAAATGATAGTACTTTGCATACACAATTAAAGCCACTAAATTTACTATTATATTTTTCAATTCAGTACGACAAATCGATTTACTTTTTTCAAGCAAAACAGCAAATAGTTTGAAGGTTGTTATGCCGTTTCAAAAAATATTCTGCTATTATTTGTTATTACTTTTATTAGTCGGTGGTAATTCTTGGTCTTAGGACCAACATTTTTGGCTTTAGCCTTGGCTTCGAGCTGAAAACCTAAACTTTATTTACATGACAATTGATATAAATGCATAGATTTCTTGTCGCGAGAAGACAAATGCACCAGAGTTGTAGGCTAGCTTCTACAAGAGCATGCGGTTGAGTTCGCTTTCATGTCTGCATCCAATAAAGAATGTACGCCGTGTACGCGTGGACTTAGCTCAGGTATATATCGTTATAATTGGCAGACGTCAGCAGGTGAAAAAACACGTGCAGATATACAGCCAATAACTGCCTAATGCTAACAATCCGTTTATTTTACGCCGTCATTTTACGCCAGCTAAGTAAGTAACAGCGTGCACCTGCATCCATTATTTCGATTTATCCGTTACTCTTCACGTCGTTTGCGATCACTCGCAGCTAATCCTGCACCTGGCGTGCCGTGCCCGTCACTACGCTGCTGTATAATGCACGCTTTCGCTCGTGCAACGGTCACAGTGTGTTGGATAATTTTACCGCGCGATGCGCACATATATAGCGCAGTAGCCTACTGCTACTGTAAGTTTTCCATCCGTCCGTTCGTTCGTATGTTCGTTCGTTTGTATTTTTGACGTATCATGTCCATATGGTTGGCTTACTATGATTGTAATTACGCCTAACAACGACCAAAAGTAATTTGAGACGAGGCAGATTCGCTGTTGCAATCCACTCGACTTCTCGTTTATATTCGCCCTCCAGGTGGCAGCGTAGGACTGACGGTTTTCCTGAGCATTAACTGCATACTTTGGCTGGAGGTTTGACCCTTTCTTTCTCATGGAGACACTACCATCTAACACAACGTGTCTTTGGATCCCACAAGTGTAGGCTACCTGCCAACTTTCATCTGAGTCCATTGAACGGTTTAAGTAGGGTTCATGTAGCCTACCGATGTGACAGACAGACGACAGACAGACAGACTACGCTACGAAGAAATGTGTAAGAACAGGTGGTAAAATTCTTTTATGTTGCCTAAAATGATTAGCCTAGAGTATTGGCTTTTTGGAGTCCCAATATCGACAGTCCAATTGGAATCATCCCCAAATTTCATTACTTTCTATTACCGGAGTAATGTGTGACGTTACCCGGAATCACGGTTGTAAACATGAAAAATACATCACTCGCTGCTGTCTACGACAGTCGGGCGCTCTTGTTAAACGTTTATTACTGAATGCTGACTTTAATTTTACTTCTCTTCGTTTTTTTCTGCTTCATTTAAAGTCGATCTCATTACAGCTGACTGACGTGAATGGTATTCTTGGAGACAGACAGTGTGCCGACGTTTAGTAAATCACGTGTATGACTGCGGTGAATGGGTGGATGACCACAGAGGCCGCTGGATGGTTGGCCAAGGTCACTCAAGGTCACGGTGGGTGGAAGAAACGTTCTGGCGTCGCAGAGGCAGCATGCGTGCGGCGGGGTAGACTTATCCAGGGGCGTCATTTAGGGGGGCTGGGGGGGCCTACGGACCGCCCCCAAGGATTTACGATTTTAGTTTTTTTCACTGTAAATTGTACCTTTGATTACACGTGAAACAGCTAAAATGTCAACTAGGTCGGTGTACAGCACCCATTCTCAGGCAGAACACGTCGTCGATCACTGCCATGAAATAAGTACGTTTCAACATAGTCTACAGTGTATTATGCCTCGTTTCTCTCGCATAGTAAACTGTAGACCGAGTTGAAACCTATACGTAGTAGGCCCCTAGGTCTATGCAGAAGTCGGGTGTTCACTATTCAATATTACAGTTTGAAGTAGATTTTAAACAACATTATGATCTGATTACTATGATGGTGTTCACATTATTGCATTTTGTGTTCTTTTTTGCTGTGTTACATTAGTTTTCTGATGAGACATAGGACATGTGCTTGCAATAGACTTTGGT
>Ga0209367_1008472_pt1 | contig 14056 bp, 10 predicted proteins | sample WorMetLIZISLAND2_FD_187412 | JGI IMG/M metagenome (GOLD analysis project Ga0209367, IMG submission 187412) | Marine gutless worms symbiont microbial communities from Max Planck institute for Marine Microbiology, Germany - Olavius geniculatus... ... | reverse complement strand
CCTCTCGTCCTTTTCTCCCCCTTGCATGCTATCCTCCCCCTCCCTTCCCTGGGACCCCATACCCTTAGTGCAGCAACCATGAACATTTACAAAAAACATAAGCAACTTACGACAACAACACACAGATACCCAAAAAACTGTTACGTTTAACTGCGTAAACTGTTGACTCAGCATGTAAACACTGAGTGCAAATTTAAGTCAAATGCAAGCACAGTTTTTGGCTACATTATGCCAGCAGTCAGCAAGGTTATCAGGGTAGTTGGCCAGTGTCTTAATCCAGCCGTGGCGTTTTGGAGTGTTTATCCTACTGGTGATGCTGATGTAACTTTGCGCAAGTTACCCGAAGGATAAACTAGGATCTGGGGTTGTTAAAACACCGCTTACTGTAAAACTTTAAATAAAAGCAGTGTTCTGACTAAACACTGGGTCTCAGATATAAGCCGATAATCAAGGTAACTTGTACTAATATTAGCCATGTTTCAGTTACAAGCCAGGTCCTGGACATAAGCTACGACTAGAATACTGGACATAACTGCGATACATAGGTTGAGATGAGAGTTTTCTAATCTTTTAGAAATTCAGTAAAGTACCAGAAGGTCCCAGCGGTCAAGATAACTTGTGAGGCCGCCTGTACATTAGTAATGGGAGGCCTTAGGTTATGACTATGTTTTTTCTACCAGTACTTGCTTTTTATTATCCACTTTTCCTTCGAAACTGGACAGCAGACAAAGACCAAAACTGGGGAAAAGGATGACCTTTACCTGGAAGGAATTAAGGCCAAATTTCAGCAAGATCCATTAAGGGGCATTTTACAACATTTACAATCGATGGCTTGGTGAATCAGTAGCCATGGACCAAGACAATCAGACTTATGGCACTGGGTGGCCTCACGTTGGGCCCTGCCCCAAATTTCTAGTACTTATGGAAGTCAGGTCCCAGATACAGGCCGAAAATAAAGGCAACTTGTATGGGGGCTTCTGTTTGTAGTTTGCAGTATTCTTACCCAAGGATAACTAGAAATTGCCAAGTTTCAAAAAACCAACGTTGAAATAACTCACCAGACTGAGTATTGGAATCAGTGTGAAGTGCTGGCGGCTTGCATTCAGTCGAACCAATCAGATGTAACTCCGCCTCAGCCCGATCTTCTGCAATGTCTCCCACTGGCTGCGTCTCATTCCCAGCTGGGTATGACTCAGCAGTACATGCTGGGTATGACTCAACATCTCGCTCTCGCAGCGCGTGGACAATGATAGCGTCACAGACATCACGAATGCACGGCGAGGTTGTAGTAGTTGTCACATTTGTAGTACTAGTAGCCACAGCAGCATCTAGCTGTTCCAGCAGTTTCACGGTAGTTGTAGTTGCAGGACAACCAAGCTGTCGTGGTGTAGTAGTAACCATAGCCTGAGCAGGAGACTGTCGTAGTTGCGTTGGCGTTGCTGTAGTAGTAGTTGTTGTAGCAGGATCAAATGATCTTGGAGTAGTGATAGTAGTAGTAGTAGTAGTTGCAGTACCCAGTGTAGTAGTAGTTGGAGACGTTGTTGCAGTTGTACTAGTTGCAGAAGTAACACAGTGTTGTAGTTGTGTCTGGGACATGGCAATAGTTGCCAGTGTACTAGTGGCCTGGGGTGCACTGAGCTGTCTCAGTGTTGTAGTAGTAGTTGGAAAGGGTGTAGCAGTTGTCTGTCTCACTGTAGTAGTAGTTGCAGCAGATAGTGTAGTAGTTGTATGTTGTCTCAGCATCATATTAGTTGCAGAGGGTGCAGTAATAGTCTGTCTCGGCATTGCAGTAGTTGCAGTACCTGGTATAGTAGTTGTCTGTTGTCTCAGAGTTGTTGTAGTAGTTGTCACGGAAAGTGTTGTAGTATTCCCGGGTGTGTCATTGTTATTGTCATAGTGTCGTAGTGTGGACTCCACTTCGTGATGCATAGAGGACAGAAGGTCACCAAACACTACCACTGGAGCCTGTTGCTGCTGTGGTGGTGGAAAGTTTCCCATGTCAGCGCCGATTTTTCCACTACCGATGGCGGACTTTACCACCGATGATGTCATGGCGGAACTCAAACTAATGGAACTTCCAGCCGTTGATGATGATGACGATGATGTCTGCTCAGTCTCTGAAATGTGGAAAAAACAAGCTCAGCATTAACCATTTCATGCAGTGGCATCGGTCATTGGTTAAGAAAGTAGGCAGGGCAAAAGTGCTAATTTTCGACAGATGCTGAAAATTTCTAACAGGCAGTTGCATATTTCTGATAGAAGAGATCACTGACGCTCAAAATTTCATCACCGCCCCCAAATTCCCAAAATGGGTGGTTCAGCCCCAGTTTTTGCATTTTTGAACCAACATTCGCAAGAAGATTTTCTGACAACGCATTTATTTCAAGTTCAGTGATGATATTAAATGTGTTCCAGAACAGTGACAACCTACTGCATTTAGCATCTGCCTTTTCCTCCACATAGGCAGTGACCGACAGGTCTGTAACATCAACATCAACAGCAGCAGCAATCTTAAGCGAATGACATCCACAGCCACAAATGTACACTGTGTCCGGAAAAAAGTAACCCCTAGACCTCGTAAAAGAAAACTGTCAAATCTAAACAAATTTAAATACAATTTTGTACGATTAATCCCCAAAAAATTACTGAAAAGATCACCATTTTTTGTTCAAAAATATTATTTTAGAGCGGAGTTATTAGTTGTTGAATATCTCCGTTACCAATATGGCCAATATCGCTTCTAAGCTTCCGTGGTGTCTGCTCATCTCTATGGTGTCCTGCTGTTCACTTATCTCTATGGTCTTCATCTGCACACTTGTATCTATGTTTCCACTGTGTTTGCTCATCTCTATGGCCATAGCATAAGTAAACCCGGCGGTTACTATACAATTTTGTAACTTTAACAAAAAACACCCGATTTTAGCGAAATTATGCGCCAATAATGCGCCATCCATTGGCAATCAAAGTGCCAAATTTCAGTTACATCCGCTAAAGCAAACAATGGTTACAGTGGTTTATGTGAGGTGACCCCAAAACACTTCAGTTTCAGGTTTTTGTGGATTACGTCAGACACAAAAGACTTGAAACTGATGTGTTTCCGGATGACCTCACAAAAGTTGCTGTAGCTATTGCTTGCTTTGGCAGATTTACTTGACAATTTGCACATTGATTGCCAATAAATAATGCATTCTTGATAAGAAATGTTGTCAGAATCAGGTGTTTTTTGGTGGAGTTAGGAAAATGTGCATTAACCGCAGGGTTTACTTATGTCACGCCATATTGGTTATGGTGATATTTTGTTATCGATATTCAACAATTCGTAACTCCATTCAGAAATAATATTTTTAAACAAAATTTGGTGATCTCTTTAGTAATTTGTTGGGAATTAATTGTACAAAATTTTATTTAAATTCGTTTAAATTTGACATTTTTATTGTATGATGTCTAAGGGGTTACTTTTTCTGGACACAGTGTATTTTAGAGCACTTTTCACCCTGGACACTGTATGTCGAGACAATATTCTGTTTGTTGCAATTTTTGCCTGAGATTGCACAAAATCCCCACAGTTTTCCAGGTTCCGAGAATTCCAGATTTTCCACATTTGTGGCCATGCTGTGAAACAAATAACACAAACAGAAAGACAGACAAACATAGAAAAAGGCAGACCTGCTGACAGACGTTGTAGAATGGATGCCTTCTTTGACTTCATTCTAACATCAAATGTTGCCGGCCCCGATGACCTATGCACCGCCCCGACATCACACACCTCTGACATCTCTATGTTTCCCTGCTGCAGACTCGACGTCTCTATGGTCTTCCTTTGTTCATTCGTCTCTATGCTTCTCTGCTGCTGACTCATGTCTATGGTCTTCCACTCTTCACTCGCCTCTAAGCTTCCGTGGTGTCTGCTCATCTCTATGCTTCCCCGCTGCTCACTTGACATCTCTACGGTGTCCCGCTGCTCACTTGTCTCTATGGTCTTCATCTGCACACTTGTATCTATGTTTCCGCTGTGTTTGCTCATCTCTATGGCCGTCCGTGGAGTATCCGTCGACTCTGTTCTCTCCGCCATACTGCTAGCACTGGAGGTCACACATGTCACGTCTGGAGCGGCTGTTGTCCTCTGTGAGTCTTCCGAGCACGTTGTGTCTGGAATGGCCATTTGGACGCATGTGACTGTGTGTGTGGTGGCAGCGGATGAGCTGGAATGGCCGAGGCGGAGGGTCAGTCCAGCACTGGTGGGGGGACGTTGTTGCTGATGTGCTTGTCTTTGCGTAGAATAATGCTGCTCATGGGCGCGGGTGTGAGCATATAGAGAGTTCTCGTCCATGAATGCCTGCAGACACACATTACACTCATAATAATAAGGGTGTGTTCATGGGGTGTACTAATGGAGTGTTGTTGGCGCTAGTTTGCGTGGAATAATGCTGCTCGGATGTGAACATTTAGAGAGTGTTCATCTATGATTGCCTGCAGACACACAGTCACAATCAGAATGGTGCCAGTCCTACACACTAGGCCGTCCTATACAGCAGTAAAGGCAGGATGTCTATCACTCAAACCCTGTTTACATGATGAAACTGGCTCGTCGAGCACTGATCATGCTGGTTCAAGTGTATAGATTGCAATGGCATAGCTCCTCCAGCACACATCATGCTCACATCGAGCTGGCTTGATAAATGCTTGCAGTATCGACATGTTTCATATTGCAAGCATTCTTCTCCGTGGCTTGACAGGCGCTCAAGCATGAATCCAGCAGACTTGACAATGAAATATCGCAAACATTCATGAAATGGAATGTAATCATCTGCTTTTTCCAAAAGAAAAATTAACATTTCAGTCTGTGTATAAGACTAAGCAAAAAAATCTTAATAATTGTGCCTCAGAGTTCATAGCTCAATAAATAAGAATGTCTACTAAGCAAGAAAATGCATCGTTTGTGGCAATTATCAGAGTCAAATACTAATCGAAACAGAGCAGTATTAATTAATCATTAATCATTAATTCTGCAAAGTTAAGTTGACTATCAGAAGTGAAAATCTGATTAAGTTCACTACCTGTGGACAGAAGAGGCAGCGATACTCCAGGCTGACGTTGCTGCCGGTGGGCGAGTAAACGCCGTGGCACGAGGTAAGGTGGTGACGTAATGCCGAGGCGTTGGTGAAGCCGAGATTGCATTGTTTACAAATGCACGAGCGCATCATATGCTGGGACGTCATATGTTGGGAAGTCACGTGGCACTGCCAATCATGTACGTCATTAAAGCCCTCCAGACATACTGCACACCTGTCAACAACATCGGGATGCCATTAGACAACATAGATATGCCACTCAGCAGCAGACAGATGTCATCAGACAACAAAGAGATGTGCTGAGATGTCATGCGCCATTAGCGGTCATGTACGTCATTGAACCCCTCCAAACACAATGCGTACCTGATGGCATTACACAACATAGATGCGTCATCGGACAACAATGCAGAGATGTCACACTACAGCATAGAGACGTCACACAAACACTTAGATGGGAACAGCTTTCAAACCTTGGCAAACTTCCTAACATTTGGCCAATTCCTCCCTATGTCACTAGCAACTGTCAAATTTCTGAACTTTTCTGCGCAGCATTATAGGAAGAGCGTACACATGATGAATAAAAATTGCAAATAGAGAAAAATGAGAAACCCTGGCACCTGCAATACATACAATTTATTCCATAAATGTTAAAAGGTTAAAGGGGTGTATGGCTTTTTATGTCAGACCCAAGGGCGAGTTATGAAGCGTCACGTAGCCGAAAACCAACACAGGTAAATGTATTCTATATGAACCCAGCCAAGCAAGCTGGTACCAGTACTCAATTCATTCTCCCCCGATTAAATGAAAAGCAGACATGACCTTGGTGAATAACAAACAAAGCTGAATGCAGTAACGCACCCAGTGTCAGAGTCAAGGGTATCACTGCTGCACTGACACCACTGTGAACTAGCTGAACTGCTGTCCATGCTGCTGCCTGCATGGTTGCCGTGTATATGGCTGCTGCACTGGGAAGCTGGCGAAGTCTCCGCACCATGACCGTGGCTCGTGCGTTGATGCTGACGAAGAGTCGACAGATCAGGCGTCGAGAACTGCCCGCATTTCTTACACTTCATCCTCCGAGGATCATCACCGCCACACCTCTTGGTCGCCTCGAGGGGCTCCTGTGACCCAGGGGGCTTGCCCACTGCTGTCTCCGGGGGAGGGGGTCCCAATGCCGGACTTGGACTTGTAGCCCTTGCCTTCTGCATTGGTTGCACTTCGGCGATGGATCGTGGTTTTGTCGCACCGGCCGCTGTAGCAAAATTACGACATCTCGTTATTAAATAAGCTATGCAGATTCATCATACCTTCATTATGACACAGACTGTTATCGATCTATATCAAAGTCAGTGACATAGCCAGAAATGTGAATTAGGGGTGGTCCTCTATGCTCTTCTGTTCCTCCCTCTCCCCTCCATCCATCCCCTCACTTCCCCTTTCTATCCCTGTTTCCTACCCTTAGAAGTAGCACCCCTTTTATTCCAGCTAAAGGTCTGGGGGAGTGCTGTGTGCTCCCCTACAGAGGTCTGGGACACAGCTCCAGCTGAAATTAAACCGTATGCAATTATAGTTTTAATATACAAGACCTGGTAACAACTTTAATTATTTTCCCATGTCCCTAATATCTATTTTACCAAAAATTTGAGACCGAGGGCCCCTGAGCCCAGCTTGTCTATGCCAACGATCAAAGTGAAGGCTGTATACTGTTGAATCTGTATAACGAAGATACTACACTGTGTCCCAAAATTAGTGGCACCCCTACAGATAAGTTACTGACAGATTTGTATAAGATTTTAAGCAGTCATTGAGAGAATCATTCTGAACCTCTCTTTAAAGTTTTAGCTTAAAATGTCCATCTTTAGCTTCTTAGTCTTGAAGATGGGTACACTGCTGCTTGGTCCCTTTGTCAATAACAATGCATTGAACGTATCGTAATGTAAACAAACTCTGACGACAATGATGTTACACTGAGCACACACAGTAAAGTGTGTACGTCATAATGGGTGCAACCGTAACTAATGTCAAGATAGTGCAGTGTACAATATTTTGTTGAAATCCATGAACTAAAAACTGAATTAGGCATGTTTGAAACAGGGGTGCCACTAATTTTGGGACACGGTGTATTTCAACATACGAGTATTCAAACTGACAGCTGGTCTTAGCGGGTTACTCCAACCAAAGCGAGACAAGAACATTCCGTGCAAAACTTATAAAGAGAATTTCAGACATTTCGAGAACAAAAAAGCAAATGCAAACGGACTCTAAACTCATTTATTCCATATTGCAATAGTGAAAATTTCCAGCTTAATTCAGCCAAGTTTGGCTGCAATATCCATAAACACTTGCATGTAAACCGTGCCCCAAAAACATCCTTAACATTTTCAATTGTAACTTTAAGGAAAAATTGTCATATTCTAATAATTTTTGGTGTGTATATCGTGCAATAAAAATGTTAAATCTAAATAAATCTAAATAAAGTTTCGTACACTTAATCCGCAATAAATTTCTAAAGCGACTGCAAAATTTCATTGAAAAATATTATTCTTAGGGAAGTTATTAATTGTTGAATATCGATAACAAAATATCTTTGTTACCAATATGGCGTTACACAAGTAAACCCTTCTGTTAGTGTACATTTGCGTAACTCCAACAAACAACAACCGATTCTAACAAAATTCTACATCGACAGTGCATCATCTGTTGGCAATCAAAATGCCAAATTTCAGTATAATCTACCAAAGCAAACAATAGCAACAGTGGCTTTTGTGAAGTCACCCCAAAACATTTCAGTTTCAAGTCTTTGCGTCTAACGTTATCCACAAAGATCTGAAACTGACGTGTTTTAGGGTGACCTCACAAAAGCCACTGTAGCTATTGTTTGTCTAGGCAGATTTAGCCAAAACATGACAGTATGACTGCCAACAAATAGCAAATTGTTGGTGTAAAGCTTTGTTAGAATCAGCTGTTGTTTGTTGGAGTGACGCAGATGTAAAGTAACAGAGGAGTTTACTTGTGTAATGCCATAATGGTAACGGATATCGATACTCAACATTTAATAACTTTAGTAAATAATAATATTTTCAACGAAATTTGACAATCACTTCAAAAATTTATTGAAGATTAAGTAGACAAAACGTTATTTAGATTCATTCAGATTTGACGTTTTTACTGCATGACATCTAGGGGATTAGTTTTTCACCGGACACAGTGTATGTATGAAAACTCGGGGGCAGCTCGATAATTCCAAAAGTTCGATAGTCAGAAAGTTTTAGGGTACTGTCCTACGCACTTCTACAAACACTGACTCAACCTCCATAGTTCCTTGCAACTAAGAGTAGAGACAGGGTTAATGTTAGGGTTAAAGTTAGAGGGGAATGGTAAGGATTAGAGTTAGTGAAAACTAAACCGTCAAAGCGTTAATATTTAGTGTTAATCTTATTAATGCGTTAATTAACGTGTTATTAACGCACGCAGGCAAGTCAAAAGGGAGAGTAAAATAAGAAGTTAATACCCCGAGCCCCAGGACATTTGGGAGGCACCACATGTAAAATATAGAAAGTCAGAAACATTTCTAAACATATAATCAACAATAACAGATGTCATTGCTAGCATAGAAATCTATTAACCTGTCGTCGGAATAATTATTTATTTACAGTAATGATGGAACGGCAACTACAGTTTAGTTAATTGAATTTGTTCATGTCAAATAACTGCAGTTTAACGAAATATTGGAACTTTTCCTTCACAGAATTTAGTAAATTGAAATAAATTTACACATGTTTTTAACACACATTATTTTTTTTACATGCATTAATTTATTAACGTGTTCACTAATGTGTTAATTTTACAGCTCAAGTGAAAATGGGTGAGACCATCGAACCTTCGGACTATGCACACACAACCGTGTAAACTCACCTCTAATGGTCGCCATGTCTCGAGTAACTCCCATTGGCGCCAATGATTCCTCCACCTGTAGGGTGGGAGGCATTTCTGAGTCCCTCGGAGATGCACCCTCCCCCAGCAGGGTCCCTTGGGGCACACCCCGCTGGGCGGCTGCAACCTGTATCCGTGCGTCTGATATGGTCTGTGTAGTAAAGCTCTCCGCGGTTGGCTCCTGTCCGTGCGCCTTGGCAAAATGCATGCGGAAACTACGCAGGCTTCCATACGTCGATCCACACACCTGTCAGCACAGCACCAACGATACTATACACAGGGTGACTGAACACTGGCTGGGAGAAGTCGGGGAATTTCAAAGTGGTCAGGAAAAAGTCAGCCAGGAAAAATGAAATGTCACGGAAAGGTCGGGGAATTTCAATTTGTCTGCCAAGTGGTCACCACGGATATAATGTCATTTATAAACTGCAAAAAAAACTAACAGCTGCAACTGTTACCTGTAATTAATTCCTGCAAATAGTAGCTGCAACCATTAGCAGCAACTAATTCTTGCAACAAGTGGTTGCAACCTTTAGCTACAACTAATTACTGCAACTAATAGCTGTTTGCTACTTACTAGTATCTATGATGGCAAGTGATAAACCAAGTTTTTTGATGGCACGACAGTGAGTCATACGTAAGAAACCGAAGAATTTCCCATTACCAACTACAAATAAAATTAGTTATCACAATTAATAATTATTACCAATTACAATGAATTATTCTAAGTTTAACAATTAACCACAAATCACTACCTTGCAGCAGAGATGCAGGATGTCATTTGGCGAGCATTTTCCACCGAGCAGCTGCACTATGGGCGCGCGTCGGCCTGCCACCGTGGTGGGCAAGCCTTGTGGTGACAACGAAGCCAACGGTACTTCATGGACGCGATGATGATCTGTACCCAGCATTCTCTGGGGCTCGGGTGTTTCGCTTGCCTTCATGACCACTGGCCGACCTCCATATGGACCCCCCGACCTTTCACCCATCCAGTATGCCGTGGTGCCAGCATGACCTACCGAAGGCACTGGGGCGGAGAGTTCGATGGCAACCATCCTTGGCGACTTTGTTGTGGATGCGGGCAATGCATCATTGTGAAGTGTTGGGGTCGTGCTGTCCCATGGAGCTCTGAGATTGGTGGGGGCAACACTTTCTGCCGATGATAGCTCAACGTTCGGTCGTGTTGAGTAGCGCAGGGAAACGTCCCAGTACGCTGCAGCAGGTTTAACCCCGGGCGATGCGGTCACAGATGGTAAGCCAGAGTGTCTGGCCATCGACTCACCCCAGCGGGGATCAGCCTCATGCCTTGTATACATCCCGTGAGGATTGACAGCAACCTCTTGCTCATCCGGGTGCCGGTGATGTCGCCCCACAAATGATGCCGCCTGTCCCGAGTACATCTGAAACCTGCGGACCTCTGGCTGCTCCAGATGCAGTGGTGGCGGTAGCCCCAAGTACTCTCTGCCCACTGCGGAATGCATCGGTCGAACAGCATCCCCGGGTTGCTGAACCGTGTGCCTCGGGTGTGGCCGTACATCTAGGGACGGATCAAATCCTCCACTGCTGTTAGCAGCTGGTGGCCACTGATACCCTGAGTACTGCAACTGGGTCGGTGCATCGGAACTAGGTCGTGACCTCTCAAACTGGGTCGGTGCATCATGTCGGTGGCCGGGGCTGATGTACTGACTGGAACGTGCTGAGGCATCCTGCTGGCAACGGCGCAGAAAAGCCTCTGCAGTCATCGACTGTTCCTTCCTCGTGGTCAGGTCCAATGGGGACTCCGAAGTCACACCTCGGGCAATCCCCATGGATTCCCCATGCACTGATGACCTGGTGCTCCCCAGACTGACTGATGATGTCCCAGAGAAGGAGCGTGTTGTGACTGTGTAATAAGGTGAACGACTCTGCACAGGCTTTGGCTCTGCCGCAGGCACAAACTGGGTCGGAGCATCAAAACCAGGTCCTGACCTCTCAAACTGGGTCAGTACGTCAGAACTGGGTCGTGACCTCTCCATCAGCTCGTACTTGCTGCTGCTGCGAGAGATGTGCTCGGTGGTGTACCGGATTGTGTGATCAAACTGAGACAAAGAAGTTTCATATAGTGTTGGATCACCATGGGTGAGCCCAGCAATGCGCGGACGTACAGAGGGCTCGATTGGCTGGAGTGGGGCAGGCCCTGGATGACGAGGCTCCGCCTCCAGACCAGTCTGCACTGTTATTGGCTCCCGCAGCTGATGACGATTATATTGCATGTCAGCCGCAGCAGCACCATACTCCGTGGTGGACATCTGAGTCTCGATCCCTGGGTATTTCCGCCCGTCATCGTAGTGAGCTCGGCCTGCGCGACTCTCCCTGGTCGGAAGTTCAGCAGCAACGCTGCTGCCATGTCGATAGCTGTCCATTGGTAACAGATGCTGGCCAGCCCATCCTCGCACTCCAAACTCTGCCGCACGACTGGAGTATGATCCAGCAGCTTGGTCCAATGAAGGTGGCAAAGAATAACTATCGGCAGCAGGCCGGTAGTGGGAAGACGTGGCAAGAGAGCGTTCAGCATAAGTGTCTACTGAGCGTGAAGCTGACATGTATGGGTCATCATGTCCAACGATCGTTCTTGCTTCTCGATGCTCTGGCACTTGCCTTGCTCCAACCTTCCTCCGATGATCTTCTGGAGCCAGAGTTTCTCTCAAGTACTCTGAAGATGGAATGGCAAACTGTCTGTCAGACGATAGCTGACGATCGGTTCCAGACAATGAAAAATATCTCCTATCCATTTGACGTTCCATCATGATGGGATGGGTGGTGACTGGAGTGAGTCCAGAGACTGGGAGAGGTGGTGGTGGCACAGGATGTCGAACACCGGGTTCCGCCCGACTACTATCAGACATCATCATGGCCGGTCGGTGGTCCCTGATATACGAGGCCATCATCTGTCTACTAGGATCAACCACTGGAGCTGAGTCATGCTGGTAGTGTTGACCACCACGAGGACTGTACGATGATGATGATGATGATGATAAGGATGCTGTGTTAGCACCGGGTGTTAACCTCTGCTGTACGGACTGCTGATGGTAGTACCTCTCAGCAGTCAAATAACCTGGCTGTCCCACCCTACTGACATCATCACCCAATGAAGATACTGGACCAGATGGTTCAATGGCAACTATTCTTGCAGATTTTGTCGTGGGCATGGGCACATCAGTGTGAGGTGTTGGGGTGGTACTTTCCCACGGAATACCACCGCCCTGACTGTCAGTCACCACTGTAGACCTAACTACATCACCTGGCAGTAGTGATGGTTTAGCATCTATAAGCGGTCGTCGGGGGGCCTCAGCCTGGGTCTGCGGCGGTGGTCCGCGACTACGGAACGGCAGAGACACAGTGTGACTTCGACTCCTAGCGACATCCGCCGCTGTCGACGACGATATGGGAGGAACTGTGGCAACGACATCAGCACTGGGGGTGTGACCTGAGATTTTTCCACACGTCGAAGACCCGCCCTCATCGTCGCCTCGGTAGCCAATCAGGAACTTCTTCTTCGGTGCCATCATAGCCGGTTCTTTCACTGGCGAAGGCAGCAGCACCGCTGCATCGCCGAATGAATTACCACCACCATCTGCCGACGGAGAATTCTGGAGATTTCCGGGGTTCTTCCGACTGCCATCCTCAGTATCCGCCATCTTCTCATGCAGCAGCCGATACAACTCCAGCTTTGAAGAATCGGTGGTCATGCTGTCTGGGGAAGTTTCGTAGTCTTCACTGTTTGACGACTGGATCGCAGACTCTATCAGACTAGATGTTACGTTCCCCATCCCCTATGCTGTCAACGATTGCTACACTGATGGGATATGCTGCTTGCTGGTTGTTATTAGGAGTACAGTTCACAGCCATAGCAGAGAGACAATCAGTCAGCACGACGATCTGTCTAATCTACAAATAAAAACAAAAACTGGCATATACAATACAATACAATTTTTAAAAAAATTGTTTTAAACATCAATTGGAACTGAAAGACAAAGATAATTTAAGCAGTTGTTTGTGATAGTAAGCATTATATGGCTTTGCCTGCCTGTGCTTACTCATGCCATCACTAACACTGGTGGCTCCAATGAACTTGGTGAATTGGTATTTTAATATTTACTTTCCGAGGTCAGTAGTAAAAATTACTGTAATGCACTAAGTTGAAAATATTACACGGTTTTGAAGTAAAGTTACGTTTATCTACATTACTGACTACTGGCTGTTATGTATACGCTCCCCTTACCCTGGGGAAGAAGATAAGGGGAAGTGAGTGCCCTGGCCTGTAAAAAAATTGCTCCAGCTAATTTTAGCTCAACGCTGAAGACCTGGCCTAACTTGCATGAAATCTGTTAATGTTAGGTTTTTAAGGGACGGACGGCAACCGGAAGCACGGACATTTTACGTCTAACCTGTCACGTAGCGTATGGCACTATACTATACTAGCATACACAACTTGGTTCAGCAATTTAAAACTGTCACGCATAAACAGTACGTCATATAAACCCAGAAATCAAAAATGTGCAAACAAGCATCTGACTTTTTATCGCAAACGAACGGATTTTAGGGTCACCGCAAAATGTCAACATCAACAACCTCGCTTTCGTCTGAGTTCAAAGGTCAGCTCGGTTTAAAGTTCTTAGTACTGTGCAAAATACGAATTTGGTTCGCCTAAAATTAGAACACAGCATTATATAACCACGAATTACTTATGTTGCAAATGACTGTGATTACAATATGCATAAAATTATTAAAGTAAATTAGCAAATAAATGAAATGCGTAATTGCGTATTTTATCAAACCCGTCAAATAAAAATTCTGGTCATTAACCCAGCCCTTAGTATAAATAGTCTAACTTCTATATTAGATAGTCTATGATTGTTTATTTGTAGTTTCATTTTTTACGATAATTGCAATAAAAGTTATAATCAGGGTTGTTAATATCGCAGTATTGGTATCGCTACCAATACTATCGGCGATACTTTTTGAGTATTGGCATGACTATCGCCGATACTTTTCGTCCGTAGTATCGAAAT
>Ga0209367_1008471_pt1 | contig 14056 bp, 12 predicted proteins | sample WorMetLIZISLAND2_FD_187412 | JGI IMG/M metagenome (GOLD analysis project Ga0209367, IMG submission 187412) | Marine gutless worms symbiont microbial communities from Max Planck institute for Marine Microbiology, Germany - Olavius geniculatus... ... | reverse complement strand
CTCCTTAACTCCTCAAATTCGTCAATGTCAAACCTTGGCTACATTCAGATGTCACTCAAAGACCCACTACTTTCAGTCAGCCTTTTCTGCCACCTAGCGTCCATCATCCTATGCACCCTGATTCTTTCTGAGACTTTGGCGCTTTATAAATCATTTACTTACTTACTTACTTACTTATAATTTTGGCCACCTCATTTTAATCGTGTCGCTACACTACCTTGTGAAATGTACAAGTCGTAGTTTGGTCGTTCACTACAAGGAGTTCATACTGGCCTGCACAAGCATCGGCTCAGAAAATCACTGAGACCACAAAATCATTGAAAATGTGTAATCTATTTAACACTAGTTGTATTTATTTTAAGACCGTATGCAGACGAAGTGAAATGACACATCAACAGTTGCTTTGGTCAGCGGTTATTGAACGTGCTGTTGACGTCTACCACTTGCGATTGTGCTGGAAGAAGACATTTTAAGCACATACAGATGTAATAAAGGTGTTGTGATGTGACACATGTGACTTTGTGAGAGATAATGACCATTACTTGTGTTTGTCGCTATTCATTTAATCACTTATAAGCCGACACTTGCACTATCCAGTATGAATTCATTGTTGCAAACGGCCAAACTACGACTTTTGAATTTCACAAGGTAGTGTTGCAACGTTATTAAGGTGAGGTGGCCAAAACTATAGTCCAGTGTTTTTCAACCTTTTTGTTGCCGCGGAACCCTACATAAGCGTGAAGATCACTCACGGAACCCCATGCATTTATCTGTGAGTCCAGCGACGTATGCGAGGATGAAGCTACGGGGTATCTAGGGACTCATTTCCCTAGCAGGGCACTGAGGGCAGAACTGTCATGAAGACGACAAAACAGACAAAAATGACCAATATAAAATTTGATCGCATTAGTAGGCAGCAATATGTTACTGTATGTAACCAAACACGATGGGCGAGGCGGTCATCCACAACCGCTTAGCCCTGCCATTGAACCAGAAAATTTATCACATGGACGCCCTTGGAAAAGACAGGCCTTCGTGTCTTTCTAATTTTTTTAGCTGAGTTTTTAAAGAATTGAATTAACTAACTAAATGACCAAAAGATTTCGTAACCATAACCCTAATCAATACGTTCTTGTTTTCCTTTTTTATTTCCGATACTGCCTCGGAGTTGAATAATGTCGTGCGTAGGAAGCTTACGTTATGATATAGACTAGGCTTAAGCCTAAAATGCAAATATGTCAAAATTTTGCTGACAACAAAAATGATCCAACACAGTGAGTCTATGCAAAAAGACGCATAGAAACGCAATTTCAAACAAAAAAATCGATGCTGAGTATTTCGACGACATTGTCTGGCGTGATTTCGCACGCTAGGTTATTCGTTACTGGCCAGCTGCGGAACCCTTGGCAGACGCTCGCGGAACCCTTGGGTTCCGCGGAACCCCGGTTGAAAAACACTGCTATAGTCATTCACGTCAAGTTGTTTCATGATTTTGCTTGCCAAAAATTATCAGAATTGGCTATTGTTTCACGGAGTTATTCAAAAAATAAAAGTGGCACGGTTTTCTTTGAGACATGGTGTACTGATGTTTTGGATGCTATGTGTGATATGTTGACATGGCATGACGTCTGAGTGTGTCTACCTGTGTAGGACCACAGTCCACTGGTGGGGCCGGTGGCAACAACATTAGCTCATGAGATGGGTCACAACTTTGGTCTGACACACGACACTGATACCTGCGGTTGTCCTGACGACCGATGCATTATGGCGCCCAGCAGCGGGTCTGTATCTATTGTATTCCACTCTGTCTGCTTTTAGCATTTGTAATTAACTGACTGAGTAAATAAGTAATTACCTTTTGACTAAAAAGGAATAAGCAACCAATACTAAGTGCAATGAGGAAAAACTGTGAAGACTGCTCTTTGAACTTTCTTCTTTCTCATTGACTCAGGTTAAACAACCTGACAAAGTGATCAGAGTTTTTCTCCAGTAGCCAAGCTAATTTTGATGAGTATCGAGTAAAAAATCTGTCGAGGTACAACCTTTATTGGTTGGCCTACCAACTTCTTTTTATTTGTGGCTATTTACTTTTCATCGGAGTGTCGCCCAGTGGCAAACAGTTGTTCCAATGAAGACAGTTGCAGGAACCTCAACAAAATTTGTACGGATATATACACTATTAGTTACTGCTTTATCCTGTGGATTCAGTCAAAGATAAAAATGTGATGACTGTTTATTCTCCTGTGACTGGCATGTGTTTAGAGGGTTAAAGAACCCCACCAAGTGGTCGGAGTGTTCCAAGCAGCAGTTTGCAGAATCGTTTCATCAAGGCATGGATTACTGTCTGCACAACTTGCCTCAACGGATCTACGGCGGCTCTGTGTGTGGCAACGGATTCGCGGAGGATGGGGAAGACTGCGACTGTGGCCTGCCTCAGGTCATCACCATTCTACTGTCTCTCTCTCTTTGTCAGATCTGTTTTGTTTTATCACATACTTCAGAACTTCAGAATTTTACTGGCCGTGAGCACATCGCACCCAGCTGCCACAGCGGACATCAATAACAGTTAGTAGAAAGTGTGGAAAAGTGATAGCTAGGAATGTCCCGGAAAGATATGTTGCTGGATTTGCGTCAGATTTCACTTGGTAGCTAACTCCTGTCAACAACAGTTCGTGGAGTGAATGAGTATTTGTAAGTATCACAGTGAGTTGATATCTGTTGGAAAGTCGGTGCCTCATCGGAACCAGTGCATCTTGTAGAGCGGTTTTGTCTGACAACGCCATCGAGCGGAATGGCAACTGCTCCCTGCATGGCCTTGGCAAACAGTGACAGCCGGGATACTTTACGTCGACTTTGACTTCAAACATCATACTGGTTACACTGCTAGTTCTCCTGTAGTCACACTTGACAAACCGTGCCGCTCGTCATTGTACCATCTCGAGCGAATATATTTCCTCAGTGGTGTAAGAGTTCCAAGAACAAGCAGCATATTCTACTTTTGGCCGTACCAGTGTCTAGTAAGCAACAGCTTTGGCATTCGGTGGACAGCGACTGATATTCCAATGAAGGAAATTCATCACCCGCATCTGTCAACATCGAGTGGCCATTTGACTCAGTCATTGATGTCTTTGATCTTAGCGAAGTTGATGAACGCTGGACCCATTTGGTTGTTTGAGTGACCATCGACAGATTGGTAAACCATTTTCTAATGTAACCAGCCACACATGTCAGCTCGGCTGTAGCCATTCATCAGCAGCTAGCTGCAGTGAGTACTAATGAAAGCTGTGGTATAAACTGCCAAAACACATGATGCAGTAGCCCCATATCTGTGGTCTTGCAGTGTGTACTAGTGTCTGGCTGAGGGCTAAGGAAATGGACATCAGCACTCCTTTGTGGGCCTTAAAAAATTACATTGCTAGCGTTGAGTGGCTTTGATAAGACAATAGAATTACACCATGGGCCATAAAAAATCTGGCACTTTACTTTTGTCCATATCTTCGCTAATTATTGACCGATTTTCAAAATTCTTTGACTGGCACACCCTGCAGACAATTTGGAATAATGTGATTATTATATATTCCACCACACAGTAAATGCGTTTCTACACTACCTTGTGAAATAAAAATGTAAGCAAAAATTAACAATAATAACAAAAATTTCGGTAAATGAAAAAGCACTTCAGACCACCAACATTGCAATGAGTGATCTGTATGACACTAGACTGTGTTACACCCACACAGTTTAGTGTCATACAGACCATTCACTGCAATGTTGGTTTTTTAAATTTTACCAAAATGTTTGTTTGTTATTGTCATTATATATGCATATTTCATTAATATTTCACAAGGTAGTGTAGAGACAGATTTACGTTATTGCAAATTGTCTACAGCGTGTGCTAATGAATGAATTTTGAAAATCGATCAGTAATTGGCGAAGATATGGACAAAAGTAAAGTGCCACGTTTTTTGGCCCACCCTGTATATGAGTATCTTTTACATGTTTTCCAGAAGCCACCATCTTCATCGATTGTCACCAAATTTGGCATGTTTTGCAATCAACTGTACCTTATTTTATTTCAGTTTTTTAAAATGTGATTTTATAGACAGAATGTGTCTGTTTGTTCTGAGTTCAGCGTGTTATGTTTGTCACTGTACAGGACTGCACTAACGCTTGCTGTAATGCCACAACCTGTCAGCTGTTGTCAAACGCCTCGTGTGCCGTCGGCGAATGCTGCGATCTTGCTACATGTCAGGTGACACGGAGCTTCTCCAGGGTGGGTCGTAAAAAACGTGCCACTTCGCTTTTGTCTATATCTTCGACAATTAATGGCCGATTTTCACAATTCTTTCTGTCACACTCTGCAGACAGTTTGCAATAATGTGATTATTATATATCTCACCAGACCATAAATGCGCTTCTGCATTACCTTGTGAAATATGAATGAAATATGCATGTATAATGATAATAACAAACAAACATTTTGGTAAAATTAAGAAAAACACTTCAGACCAACATTGCAGTGAATGGTCTGTATGACACTAGACTGCGTGGATATAACACAGTTTAGTGTCATACGGATCATTCACTGCAATGTTGGTCTGAACTGTTTTTTCAATTACTTGAATGTTTGTTATTATTATTAGGCTTTTTTACATTTATGTTTCACAAGGTAGTGTAAAGACGCATTTATGGTGTGGTGCTACATGTAATAATCGTATTATTGCAAATTGTCCGCAGAGTGTGCCAGTGAAAAAATTTTTAAAATCGGCCTATAACTGGTGCAGATGTGAACAGAAGTAAAGTGCCATGTTTTTTATGGCTCACGGTGTACATGACTAATGATGCATTTGGATGTTAATTGCAGCGAAAGACTCGGTCATGATCCGAAAGTTAATTGCTTTATTTGGCTGTCAGGACAGTTGGCTGAGGAAATTGAGAGAAAATAATCCATTAATCAAAAAAGTTAATTTTGGAGATTAATCTATTAAAAGACTGTAATCAGTACAGAATAGTGTGGGCAATGCAACAGAGATTTGATGTTGAGAGTGGACAGCCTTACTGCAGTTCTGTGCTATGACCTTAATGTTGTGATTGCAGGGTTAAGACAACCAGCACATACCCATAAAGATCCAACCAAACTATTTCAATCCAATTTTTACACGCAACAGCAGCTACTGCTGTAGCACGTCTTACCCATTGCATTTCTGTCCATCCATCTGTCTGTTGCATGGGTGGATCAGTCAAAAACGATGCAAGCTAGGATCACCATTGGCTGCCTGGAAGACACTAGTTTCAGGAATTGTAAAGCTTCCATAAATTCGAAGGGGGTCACCCCAAATGAAGACACTAAATAAGAGAGGGGCAGGGAAAATTTGCGATTTCCAGCCGATACGGCGTTGGCAGAGCCAGACAGGTCACGCCCCCTGGTGAGTACAAGTAAAACATTATAGATATTTTGCCGCTGGTCGTCTGGCGCTCTCTGGCGACTGATCTTGTTTTACTGGTCTTTTAAGCCTGCACCAATACACTACTGGATATGGCGCCAGGTGTCATCCACTGTCAAGTCTAAATGAAACATCGATGTGAGTTTAGATTTCGTTCTCACTGGGCCTTCACGCGTGCATCGCTGTCGCGCATTCCTCTTTGCGTTAGCTGGGCTTTTCTTGTAGTTTGTAGGGCGTTATCCAACTTTAGCCCCAGCTGGGGCTGGACTTTTTTGCTAATTTATTACACAAAGTGAAAGTCTGCCGCGACGTCACATTGATATTCATAAAATAACCAAAAGCCGTCTAGGCACTTCATGTTTCTGCTTATTCAGTATATAAGCCCATGTTCACAGCTGCTGAATAAGCCGCAACACAGCCTAAAAGTCTGTGTTGCGGCTTATTCAGTTATGACAGTTTACTACGTTTCTACTATGCAATCCAGTAATCTTGTAGTTTTTATAGTTGAGCGCGTCTATAGAATGATAGATTTGTTCTTATGTATAACCTCCAGAAATAGCCCCAGATGGCCTCGTCTGGGGCTGTTCCTGGAGGTTGTATATTAACACAGAATGGCCATTGTCATGAAGTCTACGTACATGTAAAACAAATTATATGTTTACATATTTGATGTTTATATTTAATGTTGCTTAATGGTATGACAGACCTAATTTTTTGTTACTTAATTTAAAATAGTGGTATTACATCATAACACGACAACGTTGAATATTTCTAATTTTGATAGTGTTTGTTGGGGCTAAAAGATTAGCCTCATCTAGGGCTAATCCTGGATATGGCCGTTTCCAGTTTTATTAATATTGAAATGTTTTACTACTGTTATGTTTTCGAAACTTTAAACCTATAAATGTGCAGATTTTTTATATTTACTCAATGTGGATAATATCAATAGCAGTGCTTATTCTAATAAATTAAAAGCATGAAAACCGAAACACAGAAGTTGATCTCAAGCGCATCGAGTTTCGCTTTTTAAAAGGTATGGATTTTTTCTACCTTGTCGAGAACGTGCAATTTTGAGGTCACTGCATGAAAGCGAGACCGGAGACATGATGTGTCTTGATGTGGTGTGCGTAGGTCAAGCCGTCAGCGACCGTATGTCGTGAAGCCACCGACTTGATGTGTGATCTCGGTGAATATTGTGACGGAGTGTCGCCGTTTTGTCCGTCGGATGCTTACGTTGCTGACGGCACTGACTGCCGCACTGTTGAGGTTTTTCCTCCACTCTTCTATTCTCTGTCTCATCTGCTATTTTTGTCTTTTACTCTTTGTGTCATCTTGGCTGTTGATGATGATGATGATGAAGGACGAATCAACTTTAGCGTGGCATCAAGTCCTAAGACTACAAGGACATGTAACAATAAGCTTAAACAGTGAAGTCACGTAATAGTAGTCAGTGCAATGAGACGTTCTTAGTCATGTCTGTAAGACCGGGCAAAAAGTTCGGTTTTCAGTCTGCTGCGGAAAACTTGCAACGACGGCGATGACCTCACTGACTCTGGCAAACCATTCTAGACCGATGCAGCAGTCACTGGAAAGGTGCGGTCGCCAATGGTAGAATGCACCGTGTGTTGGTTATTTGACATCACATGGTTCAGACATCATTATCTTGAACGATTCTGTTACTCTACAGTCCCACAGATGCTGATCGTCAGTGATATCAGTGCTTATCAGGAAACAGTAACTTTCGTGATGAACACCGATATTGAGCTTGTCTTTTTATTTCGACTGGTTCAGTCGACATCAAAGAAATTTTGCAGGATATATGCTCGTGAATGCCAATTTTATTGCAGATAATTACTGCTATACGTGACGATCGAGACTGATAAACTAGTATAGACTGGGACGTTCTAGGATAAACACTGATGAAACCAACAAACAACGATTTCTTGTCATATCGATACTTTCTGCAAAATCAGCCAAAAAAATTATCAACATGCTGAAATTTTCTTCTCGATAAGTTTTGGTTGCTGATTCACTTCCAGGACGAACCGAGATTTTGTGGCAATTTTGGAATTGTCACAATCGGGAACAAGTTGGCATTTGTCAGACCACAAAGTTACGCTGCTGCCTCTGTTTGTTTGTTGGGCTCTCTGTTTTTGTCTTTCTCCAAAGTTATGCAGACTCGACTCACGTGTGCATTGTTTCAATGACATTTGCCGGGTAAACCTTGTTGTTCTACCGAGCTTTTTATCTTTTCTACGTCGTTTTCGTAGATCGTCGACTCCAAAGGTAAATTATTCTGTGTTGACAAAACGCTGGGCGCCGATATTGCTGCCAAAGTTATCAGAAAATTCTGCCCATTTAGGAAAATAGACAAAATGTATATGTTAATTTTGGCGTCCACGGACCTTTAAGCATCTGAAATAATTTGCCGTGAATGTCTTGTACACACTTTTGACCTTTCTGACTGTAGTAGTTGGCCTGTGTTTCCATATAGGGAGGTGGGTCATACTGCTACAAAGGGCGGTGTAACAGCCACGACAAGCAGTGTCATCTGTTGTGGGGCTCTACGGGCCGCATGTCACATCGACGTTGTTTTGATAAATTCAACATTCTCGGCACCGTCAATGGTCACTGCGGCTTCAGCTGGGTCGATAACAAGTCTTTCAAGAAATGTGATGAACGGTCGGTATACTGCTGCGTGCCAATTTCCAATTGAGTGCATTTAGTCTCTGAGTGTCACTGTGGTTCCTGTCGCGGTGACAATAGAACAGTTGAACAACTCTTGAAGAGTCTGAGCAGCTGCTGTTTAAATGTGTACTAAATGATACGATAACTATCATCTGCTTAACTGTAGTCTACATTGCCAGACGTCGGTTATAACTTGTGCAGCAGAACACATAGTCATGAACTTTCCATTTTATTGAGACTGATGGACTGCAGCCTTTTAACCCATTTATTTTTTAAAGAGACTTATTAACAAGATTATTCTACTGTAATTTATTGTCGTTTTTTGCGTACTTCATACGAATAGGTATTCAGTTGATTACAGGTGGACCACTTGTCTGGAAATCAGGGATTTCAGTTAAAATTAAAGAAATATCACGGAAAAAATCTTATCAGGGATAATTTACCAAACACTTTCCTAAAAATTGCACCAAAAGCCTTTTTTGTATTACTCGGTATGTACTCATTGATGATTATTTTATGCTGTTTATTGCTGAATTTTGCTTACATGTGTTTTAGCTTCTAATATTTCTATCTATGTTATATTTTAGCTAGTACTAGGGTTAGGCGATTCTCGTTGAGTAACAGTTAAAATGGTCAGTGGTTTTGCAAGTCGTCGGGGAATTGTCAGCGAGTTTTATAGTGTCTGTAAAGTGGTCACCGCGTGATGTTGTCTGTGTGTATGTGGTTGATAGAGACGTGATGTGTGGCATGCTGCATTGTGAACATCTGAGTGAGAAGCTAATGTTCTGGAAGGAGGCGCTGGCGTTTACGATGCCCGAGGCCTGGGTGCTGGTCAACGACACGCGGCATGACTGCAAGGCTGCCATTCTGGACGTTGGCCTGTCGATGCCCGACCCTGGCATGGTGCCCGACGGAGCCAAGTGCGCCAAACAACATGTCAGTATTAGAACTGCAGAAATTGATGATTGATCATTACGAAACTTGAACGATTAAATAACATTTTAATGCATGAAACTTCAATTGCAGTTACATCAGTTAAGCATTATGAAGTAGATGCGGTGAGATCATGACAAACATCTGAGATCATCTCAACCATCTGTTTATTTTTGCAGAAAAAAATAAGCATTTTAGTCTCTGTACAGAACTCATTAAGAAAACGTTCAATAGTTGTCTTCCAGTGCATCTGTTAGAGCTTACGAGGTGATCAGGTTTTTTGAGGTCAGAACTGAGATGGTTGAAAGTCCTTCATAGAACTCTTATACAGCGTATGCTCAGTATTCTATTTCTCAGCATGTGGCTGTCCAGTTATTGTATTAATGTAGGATTGGGACTGTGCCGTGTGTACAGATGTGTATAGCTCAGCATTGTACGGCTGTCTTGAGTCTGCCGGTCCTGCCTTGTCCCGACTGCCACGGGCACGGTGTACGTAGCTTCATTCAGTCATGTTTTTAAACACTTTCGTTTACACCAGACTGCGTTTGATGCAGAATCGGATAAGGCAGCAAAATAGCATAGCGAAAACTGACGAAATGACACATCTTCTGATGTTTTTGTTTACGACAAGTTCTTATTAGTCATGGTTGTTTTTTGCAGTGCGTATGTTTCAGAATTGACTGTTAAAGGCCAATTTGCATCAGTTTACGTAACTGTTATAAAGCGCTAATTGGCTTAATCAGATGTTTATTTGTCAATATTTATTAATATTCTTGTTCTCGGTGTTACCTTTATACTGTAAAAATGTTTAACATGGATAAATGTGATGAAAGTGTGATGTCACAAACAACTATTAACGTCAGTGTAGCGTTTGACAGAATTTGAATGCTAGCAGCATCGATGGAGCGAGGTACCAGGCGAAAAGACTTCGCTTGCATTTCGAGAAATTGCTGTCATGCCGAAAGTAGACTGACTGTATGCCCTTTCTGTTGCACCAATCGCTGACAAATTTCGTCTTTTGCTTCCGGAATGCAAGTGAGTTCCCCTCCCTGAGCTCGCGCTGCATCGATGCTACGGCCAGCTCATGGCGTGTTAACTTTCTCGCATGCTGCAATACATGCTATAAACAAAGAGTAGTAGGTGACGTCGTGATTTCGTTCGCACAACATTATTTTAATCGAAATTAATGTAAAGCGATGTTTTTATTTCAACTGATAAGCGCATTATTAATTAGCATTACATTCTACACATATTCAGCCAATATCGTTTTTTTTCTTGTGACTTGGCCTTTCCCTGTAACAGTTTTGAACCTTCTGAACTTTGGGGACATGTCCACCCTATCACACAGCGATTAGTGCCCATAGGTGGACCACAGTGTTTTAAAGTGGGCGCGTTCTTTTTGCTGAATCCCAGTTCATCCTTAGTAATCATTGCACTGCATCTCCTACGTTTCCAAACCCTAATTCCCAGTGTCCATGAAGTTTCCATGGTTTTTTCAGTGCTTTTCTTACTGGCAATTAGCCTGGATCATTGAACACTTGAACACGGTGTTCATTTCAATGTTCGAGGCTAATTTTTACTGAAACTGTCCAGTTCCTCGATTTCTATATGAAGCACAAACGTTCCACTTTTTCGTGCACTACCCAGTAATAGCCAGTTCACACCTATTACGCAACTCAGCAGTTGAGTTGAGTTCAGTTGCATCGGCATCGTAGGTGTGAATTGGCCATAAGATGCATGAGAGTGGCTTGGGTGTGTAAATGTGTATACAACTATACATGTGTATGTTAGGAGATTATTACACGTGACAGCAGGTACTGCTATAGCGCATCTTAGCCATCGCAATTCTGTCCATCTGTCTGTCATGCGGATGGATCAGTCAAAAACGGTGCAAGCTGGAATTACCAAATTTTCACCTTCTGCTGCCCGGAAGACTATAGTTTCAGGAACCGTAAAGGTTTTCCATAAATTTGAAGGGGGTCACTCCAAACGAGGGCGCTAAATGAGAGAGGGGTGGGCAAAATTTGTGATTTTTAGCCAATAAGTCGCTGTATCTCAATAATGGTGCGAGATAGGGTTTAGGTTAATATTAATCACTCATAGGAAGTCATACACTGGCTTTCGATTGCCACCGAGATCAGCGACCTTGGATGACCTTGAACGCAAAAATAGGGGGTTTTATGGATTTTTTGGTGATTTTGGGCTGCGAGACACATTTCAAGAGCGGTAGCATTCACGCAAGATGGTGGCGCCATCTGGCGTATATAAATACATCGTACCCAATGTCAGTCGCTGGATCGATGAGCTTTGATTTGTTCGCAGTGGGCATTCAAACATGCACAGCCGTCGCTCGTTCCCCTTTGCGTTAGCTGGGCTTTTCTTGTTCATATCTGTATGCATATCTATGTTAGGTGTGTAATAACTTGGGTCAGTGTCACTGCGACGTGGGCTATGCGCCTCCACGATGTGATCGGCCGGGCAGCGGCGGCAGTGAACACAGTGGACCTGTCGCTGTTTTGCATAGTCAGTACACTTTACATTCTCACTCGTTTATTATTAGTAGTAATAGTTCTTATGTGCGAAAGCAGCTATTGCTGTAGCGTGTCTTAGCCATCGCAATTATGTCTGGCCGTTTGTCCGTCTGTTTGTCCATCCGTCACACGAGTGTATCAGGCAAAAATGGTGCAAGCTATGATCGCCAAATCTTCACCATCGGCTGCCTGGAAGACTCTAGTTTCAGGAACCGTAAAGCTTTTCCACAAATTTGAAGGGGGTCACCTCAAACTAGGGTGCTGAATGAGAGGGGGTAGGAAAAATTTGTGATTTTCAGCCAATAAGTCGCTGTATCTCAGTAACGGTGTGAGATAGGGCAATAGTCAGAAAGAAATGCCATAGTGTCTGTTGACTATTGCCCTATTAATCACTAATAGGAAGTCATACACTGGCTCTCGATTGGTGCCAAATTCAATGACCTTGGATGACCTTGAACGCCAAAATAGGGGATTTTTATGGATTTTTTGGCGATTTTGGGCTGCAACACAGGTATCAAGAGCTAATTGTGCCAAAATCAATTGAGATACACATAGAAAAGCTGCACGTGAAATTTTCAGCATTGAACGTAGATTTCAATGGTCCAAGCCTCGATTTTCTAGGTTTAAGGAAACCTGTGCATGATGGCATCAAAGAGTGGTACCCCCGTAAAAGTCGTTATTTTACCATTGTTGGCCAGTCTTTCGTCAAAACAGTTGCGGATAGGCATGTGCATGCTGCCTATCACAACAAGCACTAGTGACGATCTTTTTAGTTGTGTCAAGATCAGTGACTTTGAAAGACTCTGAACTTCCAAAATAAGGGGTTTTTATTGATTTTGCGATCTTTCGGCTGCAGCGCTCACTCCAATAATGAACTGCAATGAAATGGCTGAAGATAGACTAAGACAATTTGCGAACAGAAACTGCTGTGTAGGCTTTCGCGCATCTCGTGAGCATTATCTCAAATTTCTTGTAGTAGTACAGTGCCAGAATGTCAGAAAGAATGCCATAGCGTCTGTTGACTTTGCATCATGTCATTTTCTTAGAAGTAGCATTAACAATGATGTTTTTGTGCTCTTATTATGGCTCAGTCAATACAAGAGTTCACCCAGTTCATTTCATGAAGCTGTAACAGTGCCGGGTGGGCGCCATACTTTAGATCAAGCTGATCAGCTGTGCAGAGCATTTTCCTAGGTGCACTTTGTATCACACAGTTAGTAATGACAGTGGTTATTTAATGATAGTAATATGCAGATTTTGAAAGTGTCATATGCGGTTTGGCAGACTTTTTTCAGTTTAAATTTTTGGTTTAAAAGGTGGAAAGTCACACGACATCGCTCTGTCTGTACTTAAACTTAATTCTTCCCATGCCAATAGGTGCATATGGTGGTGCTAATTTCCTTTCTCTTAGATCTCAGCTAGGCACCAGTTTACACTGCAAGGTGACCACAGATACGAACTAGTAAATTGCTCGGTGCACAGGCTTATGGCCCAGCTTTCACTGGTACTCATTGCGCCTACCCTCGCAGGGATGGCCAGGCTGAGTTTGCCTGGGTGGCTGGTTACATACCGAGATGGTTGACCCGCCTGCCAACGGTTACACGTCCAAGTGCTAACCGGGCCCGGTGTTGCGACCAACAACTTTACCAACGAAGTCAAACCGCCACCTCTGTCTGTGCGTCAGTATCATTGTCGTTGGTTGATTGTGTGCAGACAACGTTGGCCTGGTCGTTGGCCTCAGTTTCCTGCTGTTTGTGATTCTGTCCGTCATCTGCATCACGTTCGTCTACGCTTACCGACACAATGAGAAGTTCAAGAGATTCTGGCTGCAACGACACAGCGACAAATATATGTATGCTTTCCACCATCGGTTCATTGCCGTTGTTGCAATATTTTTGTTTGCGCAAACATCTCTTTCTTTTCCTCCCCCTTTAGAAGTAGGCCCCTTTAATGAAACTATGACGTCTGGGAGAGCACAAGTTCCCCCAGCAAACTCTGGGGTGGAGCCCAGTTGAAAACGCCTTTTAGAACATTTCCATAATCAGAAAACTGCAACTTCTGACACCAGTTTTTGTATTATTTTTTATTTCTAAATGTCTAGGGCTATTTGAAGGAACGCTATTGCATCACCATTCCCTTTTGTCTTGATATTATTTGCGGAAACGGTGTTCCTTCGCATTCCCCTTGACTACAGAGATGGTGTGTTATGTATGCGTGTAGGTCGGTGGCTCGCAGTGTGACTGCTGACACTGAGCGTTCAGCAGCAACAGGCTCAAACATCGTCTCATCGACGGCTGTAGCCAACGGTGCCCCCGCTGTGACCCCCTCCGCAGCCAGCAGCCAGTCCCATCATGCCATCATTCCTCAACATGTCCGGGGGGCTGCCAAGAACCCCCGACCTCGGTCCCAACTGGAGCCACTGAAAGCTTCCAGCACCGGTGCTGTGAAGCGGAGTGCCAG